>Ga0255208_1000029_pt1 | contig 44428 bp, 42 predicted proteins | sample Miss_Miss_RepB_8_FD_183623 | JGI IMG/M metagenome (GOLD analysis project Ga0255208, IMG submission 183623) | Freshwater microbial communities from Mississippi River, Louisiana, United States - Miss_Miss_RepB_8d | ecosystem: Environmental > Aquatic > Freshwater > River | place: USA: Louisiana...
AGTCGCGTGTGCTCCCGCTGGGTGCGCTCACGCGCGGCCTGCAGGGCGAGGTGCTGACCGAAATGGGCCAGCTTACCGATGCGGGGTGTGTCGGTTTCAGCCAGGCTGAAGTGGCCCTGGCCAACACACAGGTGCTGCAACGCGCCCTGCAGTACGCCAGCACTTTTGGCTACACCGTCTGGCTGCGCCCACAGGAGTTGCACCTGGGCAAGGGGGTGGCCGCCAGCGGCCCGCTGGCCACCCGCATGGGCCTGTCGGGTGTGCCGGTGGCCGCCGAGACGATTGCGTTGCACACCATTTTCGAACTGATGCGCGCGACCAAGGCGCGTGTCCACCTGTGTCGCATCAGCAGTGCAGCCGGGGTCGAACTGGTGCGTCAGGCCAAGGCCGAGGGCCTGCCGGTCAGCGCCGATGTCAGCATCAACACCTTGCACCTGACCGATGCCGACATGGGTTTCTTTGACAGCCGCGCCCGCCTCACGCCTGTGCTGCGCCAGCAGCGCGACCGCGATGCCCTGCGCGCCGCGCTGGCCGACGGCACGCTGGACGCGCTGGTGTCCGACCACACCCCGGTCGACGCCGATGCCAAGGCCTTGCCCTTTGCCGAAGCCGAGCCTGGCGCCACTGGTCTGGAACTGCTCTGGAGTTTGGCGCTCAAATGGGGTCAGGAGACCGGTGTCGATCTGCCCACCGTGCTCTCGCGCATCACTGCGCGCCCGGCACAGGTGCTGGGCACGGCACTGTCCACCTTGCAGGGATCGGTTGGCCAGTTGGCCGTGGGCGGCGCCGCCGACGTGGTGCTTCTGTCGGACCAGGGCCACTGGCCGGTGACTGCGGAGAGCCTGCGCAGCCAGGGCAAGAGCACGCCGTTCTCGGGCTATGAACTGCCTGGCCGGGTGCTGTTCACGCTGGTGGGCGGTCACGTGGCGTTTGAGGCCTGAAAAGTGTTGCTCTGTCATTCCCGACTGGGTCGGGAATCCATGGACCCTCTGCTCAAGTCAGAGGATGACCGACACCCCAAGACATGACGACCCTGCGCGCCCTCTGGAAGATCCTGCGGGGCCTCTGGCACCTGCTGGTGGGGTTCTGGACCATCCATGTCCGCTTTCCCCGCTTGAGTGTGGAGCAGCGCGAAATGCGGGTGCAGGCCTGGGCGTTGCAGTTGCTGGCGCTGTGGGGCATTCACCTCAAGGTGATGGGCCAACCGGTGACCAGCGGCCCGGCCCTGATCGTCTCCAACCACATCTCGTGGCTGGACATCCTGGTCATCCATGCGGCGCGCTACTGCCGTTTCGTGTCCAAGTCCGACATCCGCGACTGGCCGCTGGTGGGCGCGCTGGCCACAGGCTCGGGCACGCTCTACATCGAACGCACCAGCCGCAAGGACGCGTTGCGCATGGTGCATGACATGGCGGACGCGATGAAGGAGGGCGACGTGGTCGCGGTCTTCCCGGAGGGCACCACCAGCGACGGCCGTGAACTGCTGCCGTTTCATGCCAACCTGATCCAGTCGGCCATCGCCGCCGAGGTGCCGGTGCAGCCCATGTCGCTCAAGTTCGTCGATGCGCGCAGCGGCGAGATGACGCTGGCGCCGTGCTACATCGGCGATGACACGCTGGTCGGTTCGGTCTGGCGTACGCTCAAGGCGCCACCGATCACGGCGGTGGTGTGTTTTGGTGAGCCACAAGCAGCCGAGGGCCGGGATCGCCGGCAGTGGGCGAGCGATTTGCGCGCGGCCGTGATCGCGCTCAGAGATCAGCGTGGCAATCAGGACTGAACCAAGCGCACCGGATGGAGCTCGGTGTGGTTGCAGTGCTCCGGGCCATTGCTGGCGCAGGGCATCTGGCACAGCTCGCGGTGGCGCACCGGGCAGGAGCGGTTGAAGGTCACCACATGGTCCACCTCGGCGCGGATGCCGATCCATTCGCCTACCTTGTGGTCGTGGTGGCTGGGCACATGGGCCATCAGGGTGTGGCCGCTGGCCAGACGCAGGGTGTAGAGGAATTCGGAGCCGCGAAATGATTTGCGGATGATTTCAGCTTTCACCTGGGCTGCATCGTCGTGCACGATGTCGTCGGCGCGCAGCAGCACATCGCATTCGCCGCCTTCAAAGGCGCAGGGCAGGGGGCACTCGGCCACATCGGTCAGTGTGCCCACCGGGGTGTCGACCACCACTTCGCCGTTGACTTCGCGCAGGGTGGCGGGTGTGAACACGCCGTGGCCGATGAAGTCGGCCACAAAGCGGGTAGCGGGTCGGTGGTAGAGGCTGTAGGCATCGTCCCATTGGTGCAGCTGGCCCTCGTGCATGACACCGATCGCGTCGCCAATGGCGAAGGCTTCGAGCTGGTCGTGGGTGACAAGCAGCGCCGTGGCCTTGGCGGCCTTGAGGATGTTGCGCACCTCGTGGGCCAGTCGTTCGCGCAGATCCACATCGAGGTTGGAAAACGGTTCGTCCAGCAACAGCAAGTCAGGCTTGGGGGCCAGCGCCCGGGCCAGCGCGACGCGTTGCTGCTGGCCGCCAGACAGTTCGTGGGGGTAGCGCCGCTCGGCCCCAGTCAGTCCTACCAGTTCCAGCACTTCGTTCACGCGCCGTTCGCGTTCGCTGCGAGGCAGTTGCTGCAGGCCAAAGCCCACGTTGCGGCCCACATCGAGGTGGGGGAACAGGGCGTAGTCCTGAAACACCATGCCAATGCGCCGGCGTTCAGCGGGCTCGGTGTGTCCCCGTTCGCTCACGACCCGCTGGCCGACCAGAATTTGGCCGTTGGACACGGGTTCAAGTCCAGCCACGGCGCGCAGCAAGGTGGTCTTGCCACAACCCGAAGGTCCGATCAGGACGCCGATGTCGCCTGCACGCAGCCCCAGCGTCACGCCACGCACTGAAGGCGTGTCACGACCCGGGTACTGCACATCAAGCTGGCGGATTTCAAGAAACATGCCGACTATTGTAGGAGCGGCCTGAGGCTGCCATGAACGAACCGGGATCCCATCGCGATCACAGGCCGCTCCTACAATCCAGGGATGTCTCGTTTCGCCTTTGTCAGTCTGACCCGGTTGGCGTCTCCGCTGTTTGTCCTCCTGGCTTTGGTGCTGGCCTTGCCGGCACTGGCGGTGCTGGCGTCCTGGCTGCAGTGGACACCACAGACCATGGACCTGCTGCGTGAAATGGCCACGACGGTGCTGCCGGACTACGCCTGGACGTCCTTGGCCCTGTGTCTGATGGTGGCGGCTGGCGTCACAGTGCTGGGCCTGGGTACGGCGGCAGCGGTCACCTTGTTCGATTTCCGGGGGCGCGCCGTGTTCGAGTGGCTGCTGCTCTTGCCGCTGGCCATGCCGGCTTATGTGGTGGCTTATGCCTACACCGATTTTTTGCAGTTCAGCGGTCCGTTGCAGCTGATGCTGCGCGAAGCCTTTGGCTGGCGGGGTGCCTTGTGGCCCGATGTGCGCAGCGTCTGGGGCGCTGCATTGGTGTTCACCGTGTCGCTGTATCCCTATGTTTACCTGCTGGCGCGCACCGCATTGCTTGAGCGGGTGGCCAGCCTGATGGAGGCCGCACGCCTGCTGGGGGCATCATTGCCGAGGCGCATCCGCGAGGTGGCGTTGCCGCTGTCTCGACCGGCGGTGGCGGCAGGCGTGGCGCTGGCCCTGATGGAGACACTGGCGGATTTCGGGGTGTCGAGCTACTTCGGCATCCAGACCTTCACGGCTGGTATTTACAAGGCCTGGCTGGCCATGGACAACCGCGTGGCGGCGGCACAGTTGGCCACGGTACTGCTTGTGGTGGTGCTGTTGTTGTTGCGCCTGGAGCAGCGCGCTGAACGACGCATGCGTTTTGCACAGGGCCGCGTGTCGCGCCAGGGCACGGCCGAGTCGCAGCCCGTTCGTTTGCAGGGCTTGGCGCAGTGGCTGGCCTGGGGCATGTGCAGCCTGCCGGTGTTGCTGGGCTTTGTTTTGCCCGTGCTGATCATGTTGCGTGCCCTGGCTGGCGCAGAGGTCGAATTGCCCTGGGCCCGTTTTGGCGACTGGGCCTGGAACAGCCTGCGGCTGGGGGGCATCACGGCGGTGCTGGCGGTGGGGGTGGCCTTGCTGCTGGCGTTTGCGGTGCGTCAGCGGGCGAGCGTCTGGAACCGGACTGTCACACAGGTCGTCGGTCTGGGTTATGCCATCCCCGGTGCGGTGGTGGTGGTGGGTCTGCTGTTGCCGGTGGGCTGGGTGCAGCAGATGTGGCCTGGGTCTTCGGTGGGGGCGTGGATCACAGCGACATCGCTGGGCCTGGTCTGGGCCTACCTGGTGCGTTTTTGCGCTGTGGCCCTGCAGTCGGTGCAAAGCGGCTATGCCCGCATCCCTGCGAATCTGGACGATTCATCGCGCATGCTGGGCGTGACTGGCTGGGGCTTGCTGCGGCAGGTGCATGCCCCGTTGCTCAGGCGCACCACGGTGGCGGCGCTGCTGCTGGTGTTTGTGGATGTGATGAAGGAACTGCCGGCCACGATGGTGCTGCGGCCGTTCAACAGCGACACGCTGGCCGTGGTGGCCTACCAGCTTGCGCGAGACGAACGCCTCGGCGAGGCGGCACTGCCTTCGCTGGCGCTGGTGCTGGTCGGTTTGATCCCGGTGGTGTTGCTCAGTCGCACACTGAACCATAAGCCGGCTTGAGCGGCCGGGTCAGAACCCTTCCACCAGCACCACGGTGCGGCGTGCAGACTCCTTGCTGATTTCCAGAATCTTCTGGTACTCGGCTGAATCGTAAAAGGCCTTGGCTTTTTCGACAGACGGGAAACGGACCACCACCATGCGCGTCGGCGTCCAAAGGTCGTTTTCCTTGATGGACATGGCGCCGCCACGGACCAGGTATTGGCCACCGTACTGCTCGGCAAGGGGTTTGGCCAGACGCTTGTAGTCTTCGTAGCGTTCGGGCCGGGTCAGTTCGGTGTCGACGATCAGATAGGCACTCATCACAGGTCTCCTGTCTTGTACAGTGGGATAGGTGAAAACAATTTAGCAGCTGCGGCGAGGCCTGCGAGTCGCCCAGGTGCCCGGCTTTTGGGTCACAATGGCCGTCTTCGCAATCCTGTACCGAGCCCGCACATGGTCAAGAAGACCAAACCTCTGGTCGATGAGTCCGACGAACAGTCCGACGAAGTCTTTGAAAAAGCCGCCGAAGTCTTTCGCGTGATGTCTGCGCCCATGCGCCTGCGCATCATCAGCGCGCTGTGCAACGGCGAGAAAAACGTCGGTGAGCTGCTCTCCGAGATCCAGACCACCCAGCCCAACATGTCACAGCACCTCAACACGCTCTACCAGGCCGGTGTGCTGGGCAAGCGCCGCGAAGGCGTGCAAATTTACTACCGCATCGTCAATGACAGGGTGGTCTCACTGTGCCGTGCGATGTGCGTGCAGATCGCCAGTGAAAGCCCCGCGTCAGCCTGAAGCCGGGTTTTTACTGTGCTGTCTGGAGTGGCAAAACATCTATATTCATTAATAAGGAGTGACTGATGAAAAAAATCGTTGCGCTTTGCCTGGGGCTGCTGTTGTCCGGGCTGGCTCTGGCCCAGATCAAGGTGGTGTATCACCTCAGTGAAGGCGTTCCCCAGGCCTCACGGGCCATTGGCAACATCCGCAACCACCTGGCGGCTGATCCGACAGCGAAGATCGTCGTGGTCTCGCACGGTCTGGGCATCGACTTCCTTCTTGACGGCGCCACCAACCAGCTGGACCAGCCCTTTGCCGGCAGCGTGAGCGATCTGGCGAACAAGGGCGTGGAGTTCCGGGTTTGCAACAACACCCTGGTGTCGCGCAAGATCGCGGCCGATAAACTGGTGATGGAAGCCAAGATCGTGCCTTCGGGCGTGGCCGAGGTGGCCCGTCTGCAGGCCAAGGAAGGTTTTGTTTATCTGCGTCCCTGAGCGGGCGTGGTTTTCATGAAGGAGAAACCATGAAGATTCGACATGGCTTGACGATGCTGGCCCTGATGGCCAGTGCAGGACTGGCGCAGGCCCAGGATGCCCTGCAGGTGCGCAGCTGGGCCGCCGCCTGTGCCAACTGCCACGGCACCGATGGCCGCGCACAACCGGGCATGGAATCCCTGGCCGGTGCCAACAAAGACGACATGGTCAAGAAAATGCTGGACTTCAAGGCCGGTCGCAAGCCTGCCACCATCATGCACCAGCTGGCCAAGGGCTACAGCGACGAGCAGATCACGGCCATTGCCGGCTACTTTGCCGCCCAGAAGAAATAAGGAGTCCGAACATGCAACGTCGACAACTTCTTCAGGCCGGCTCTGCGCTGGGCGCCATGGGCCTCGTCTCTGGCTGCGCCAGCATCGGTGGCAACCGCCCCAAGGTGGTGGTGATTGGTGCCGGTTATGCAGGTGCCACGGCCGCCAAATACATCCGCATGTGGTCCGAGGGCGGCATCCAGGTCACGCTGGTCGAACCCAACGACAGCTTCATCTCCTGCCCGATCTCCAACCTGGTGATCGGTGGCAGCAAGACCATGGCCGACATCACCACGCCGTACGACAACCTGGTCAAGCGCCATGGCGTGCAGATGGTCAAGGACCGTGTGGCCAGCATCGACGCAGCCAAGCGCATCGTCAAGCTCGCCGGTGGCAGCGAACTGCCTTATGACCGCCTGATTGTCTCGCCCGGTGTGGACTTCATGTGGGAATCCCTGCCCGGCATGAGCAAGCCTGGCGCCCAGGACAAGGTGTTGCACGCCTGGAAGGCCGGCGCCCAGACCTTGGCCCTGCGCAAGCAGCTCGAAGCGATGCCCGATGGTGGCGTGTTCGCCATGTCCATCCCGCTGGCGCCCTACCGTTGCCCGCCCGGCCCCTATGAGCGGGCCTGCCAGGTGGCTGACTATTTCAGCAAGGCCAAGCCCAAGAGCAAGGTGCTGATTCTGGATGCGAACGACGACGTGACCTCCAAGGGTCCTCTGTTCAAGAAGGCCTGGGCCGATCGTTACAAGGGAATCATCGAGTACCGTCCCAAGCACAATGTGGTGGACGTGGACGCTGCGACCAACACCGCCAAGTTTGAGTTCAACGACGATGTCAAGGCTTCGGTGCTCAACGTCATCCCGAGCATGCGTGCCGGCGACATCGCTGTCAACGCGGGTCTCGCCACGGCCAACAAGCGCTGGTGCGAGGTGGACTTCCTGACCTTCGAGTCCAAGGCCGCACCCAACGTCCATGTGCTGGGCGATGCGATACAGATCGCACCGCTGATGCCCAAGTCGGGTCACATGGCCAACCAGCACGGCAAAGCCTGTGCCGCTGCAGTCATTGCCTTGCTGACTGGCAAGCAGGTCAATCCGCTGCCGATTTACAACAACACCTGCTACAGCTTCGTCAGCGCCGAGGATGTGGTGCATGTGGCCAGTGTGCACCGTTACGACGCCGACAAGAAGACCATGCTTACCGTGCCCGGTTCGGGGGGGGTGTCTTCCGCCGCCAACGAGCTGGAAGGCCGTTACGCCTTGGCCTGGGCCCGCAACATCTGGGCCGACACCCTGGCCTGAGTCGCGTGGGCATGAGACGCCGCTGTCGCGAGACGAGCGGCGTTTTTTTCGCGACCAACATCCGGAAATGACCATGAAAAGAATCCCTTTTGTTTCACAAGCCGCCTGGTGGATGGTGGGACTTGTTTTGTCCTCTGGCGCCTGGGCACAGGCCGATGAGGCCCGTGCCAAAAAGATCGTGGGTGGCGTGTGCTTTGTGTGCCACGGCATGGAGGGCGAGTCTTCCAGCGAGGTCTTCCCGCGTCTGGCTGGCCAACACTGGGAGTACACCGCCAAGCAGCTGGAGAATTTCAAGAGCGGCAAGCGCAAAAGCACGGCCATGGCCGACATGGTGGCCAAGCTGACCGCTGATGAAATGGTGGCGCTGGGTAAGTTCTTCGAGAAACAGACGCATGCGCCCGAGCCGCCCAAGGACAAGGGTCTGGCCGCCGTCGGGCAGTACATCTACCACCAGGGCAACAAATACAGTGGCCTGGCGGCGTGTGCCAGCTGCCATGGCCCCGAGGCGAAGGGCACGTCCAGTCTGCCGCGGCTGGCAGGCCAGTTTGCTGCCTACACCGAAACCCAGCTCAAGCAGTTCAACCAGCGCGAGCGCACCAATGACAACGCGGTGATGCATGCCATCGCCAGCAAGATGACGCCGCTGGAGATGGCGGCGGTGGCCGAATACCTCAGCGGCAAATAAGACTTGCTTCTCTTCAGGCTACGCGACTCGCTGGTGCCTTGGTGCAGAAAGCCGTTTTCTGACTACGGAGTCAGCGCGGGGCTTGCCTGTGGAGTCGGTTGTGAGGCGGGTGGGCCATCGATCCAGCGGTCGGTCAGGCCTGCGCCGATCCACATGCCCAGCAAAGTGATCCAGGCCGTCAACGCGAAGATCGATCCCCCCGTGACCCCAGCCCCTACGGCACAGCCACCCGCGAGCATGGAGCCAAAGCCCATGAAAACGGCGCCAGCCATGTAGCGGCGCATGCTGTAGCCGTCCTTGAAGCCTTCGAGCTTCCAGTCGCCGCCCAGCAGTGCCCCCAAAAAAGAGCCTAGAAAAACGCCGGGCATCAGACCGAAATCGAAACCGATGGGGGGTGATGGCCATTGCACCACGCGCATCAGCCATTCGGCTGAAGGGCCGCTGAAGGTCAGACCTTGGATTTGCACTGGATCGAAACTTTCACGCGCCACCCATTGGCTGTATCCCCAGGCGGCCGCGACCATCAGGCCGGTACCGATGCCGCCGACCCACATCCAGAAACTGCGTTGCGGGCTGCGCCAGATGAAGTACAGCGCAGCAAAAAACCACACCATGCCGAACACCAGACCCGCTTCGTGGCCTAGCCCCAGCCGGGCCAGCAGATCTCGCCCCGGCCCGCCATCGACCACCCACCAGCTGCCGATTTCGGCACGCAAAGGCGAGAGGGCGCCCGACAGAGCGGACTGCGCGGTGACGGCAAAAATCAGACCCGACAGCAAGGCGCGCAGGTTGCCATTGGCCGACAGCACCAGCAAGCGGCTGGCGCAGCCGCGGGCAAGCACCATGCCGATGCCGAAGATCAGACCCCCGATCAGTGCACCGGACAGGCTGCCACGGGTGGCGATCTGGCGTGCACTGGCGGTGTCCAGCAGACCGCCCAAGGCCAGCAGCTGAACACCGATCACGGCGGCAGAAAAGGCCAGCAGCCAGACGCTGAGCTTTTCGCCAAACCGCCGGTGCCAGAACTCGATGACGGCGGCGCGCAGGCAAAAGCGCGAACGCTGGGCCAGAAAGCCGAAGCCGAGCCCCATGACAGCGCCCCCCACGGTCAGCATGCCGCGGTCGCCGTACAGTTCAATCCATTGCGCCATGCCCATGGCGACCCCCGATCCATATCAGTGATGACTGATATGGATGTTAGCGAGAACAAAAGCGCTCAGGCTTGATGCGCGTCAAGCGTCATGGGCTCAGACGGCCCAGCCCATCGCCTTGTGGACCCGCAGCGCGGCGGCGGCGCCCAGCCAGATGCTGATCAGGGTCAGCCAGGCGGTCAGAGCAAAGATGGAACCGCCGGTCATGCCGGCACCCACGGTGCAGCCGCCGGCCAGTACAGCACCAAAACCCATGAGGATGGCGCCAGTGAGGTAGTGCCCCAGCTTGTTCTCGGTCTTGAAGCCCTCAAACTTGAAATCTCCACCGACCAAGGCGCCCACCAAGGATCCGATAAAGGTGGCGGGCAACAGGCCGGCATCGAAGCCGAAGCCAGGCACGGAGGCGGAGGACAGCACGCGCATGAGCCATTCGGCAGACGGGCCGCTGAAACTCAGGCTGGTGATGGCCACGGGCTCGAAGGATTGGCTGGCCACCGCCTGGGTGAAGCCCCAACCGGCAGCAATACACAGTCCGGTGACGACAGCGCCCAGGGCGAGCCAGAGACGGCCCTTGTGTTGTCGGTGGAAGAAATAGACGCCCGTGGCCAGCGCGGTCAGCGCGATGAGCGGCCCTCCCCAGGGGGCAGTGCCGGTGAGGGTCTGCAGATCGCGCGTGGGCCCACCATCGATTGGCCAGAGGTTGTAGAAAAACTGGCGGACAGGCGCCAGCCAGCCGGCCATGCTGGCCTGCACCGTCACGGCGAACACCAGGCCTGAGAGCAGGGCGCGCAGGTTGCCGTTGGCCGACAGGATGAGCAGGCGGCTGGCGCAGCCACGGGTGAGGATCATGCCGGCACCAAAGCACAAGCCGCCCAAAATGGCGCCAGAGAGACTGCCCGGGTTGGCGATGAAGCGCGACGTGCCCGGTTTGAGCGCACCGGTCAACGCCAGCATCTGCGTGCCGACCAAGGCAGCGCCGAGTGCCAGCCACCACACGCTGAAACGGTCCCCGGGGCGTCCGTCGCAACATTCGAGCACGGCGGCGCGGGCGCAAAAGCGGCTGCGCTGGGCCATGAAGCCAAACACGAGGCCAATCAGGGCGCCACCTGCGGCCAGCACGTGTGCGTCACCCCATGTTTCCAGAAGGCTTGCGAGATTCACCAGGCACTCCAATAATTCAGTGTTTTCTTATATGAACGCGCCCATTCCGCGCGAAAATCCAGCCTGCTATTTTCGCCGCTTTCGCGGTCAGACCTTTCCTTCGTACAGACATGGCCATTTCTCAAGAGCGCCGCACACTTTGCCTGTCCCTGATGGCCATGGGTGTCCTGCCTGTGCGGGCAGGCGCCCAGACACCGCCTGCCCTACTGCCTGCGGCCCGTTCCCTGCCCGACGAACTGGCACTTGCCTTGCGACAGGGGCTTGCATTGGTGGTGATGGTCAGCCTGGAAGGGTGCCCGTTCTGTCGGATTGCACGGCAGAGCCATCTGCTGCCTATGCACCGCGAGGGTGGGGTGATCGTGCAGGTGGACATGCGCAGTACCCAGATGGTGCGTGACTTCGACGGCCAAATCACCACGCACGATGCCCTGGTGCAGCGCTGGCGTGTGTCAATCGCGCCCACCTTGCTCTTTTTCGGGCCTGGCGGGCGCGAAGTGGCCGAGCGCATGGAAGGGGCTTATCAGCCCGATTTTTACGGCCCGTACCTGGACGAGCGGCTGGACAAAGCGCGCTTGGCCATTCGTCGCCAGAGCCGTGGTGTGTGAAGACTTCAGTCATCACTGATAAAGTAACAGGTTGATCCGTCTCATCTGTCTCTCCCGTGATACCCATCAAGATCGATTCCGCCTGGCAGGGGACTTCTGATTGCCGCAGCTGTGGCATCCGCGACATGGTGTTGTTTGCCGACCTGAACGAGCAGGACTTCAGTCAGATCCACACACCGATAGACGATCTGGTCTTTCCCGCTGACGTCATGCTTTATGCCGAGGGCGAGCAGGCGCTGGGCATCTTCACGCTGCGCAAAGGCATGGTCAAGCTGGTCCGCTCGACGGCCGACGGCCGTGAACGGATTGTGCGTGTCCTGCGTCCCGGAGATGTGATTGGCCTGGAAGCGCTGGCGACCGCGCACTACGACAGCGAAGCAGTGGCCATGGTGGAAACCAGCGTCTGTCGGATCCCTTTGTCCGTGCTGCACCACCTGTCGGCCAACTCGCCCAGATTGCATCTGCGGCTGATGCAAAAGTGGCAGCAGGCCCTCAAGGATGCGGACGACTGGCTCGCCGAGCTCAACTTTGGCACTGCCCGCCAGCGGGTGGCGGGGCTGGCGCTCAAGATGCGCGACACTGAGCAACCACAGTTCACCTCTTTTTTTGCGCGCGATGACATGGGTGCCATGCTGGACCTCAAGCTGGAGACGGTGAGCCGTGAAATCAGCGCGCTTGTCCGCGATGGACTGATCAAACCCCAGGACAAGACCGGGCGTCGCTACGTCATCGTCGATGCGCAACGCCTGATGGCCTTGTGAGGGGCTGTGGGCCGCTTCAGTGAAATCCCCAGTACTGGATGACGGCTGGTGACGCGCAGCCATGCAATTTTCGGATAAATTAGCGAACGGTTATATGTGTGACATACAAGGAGCAACCATGAAACAACTGACCATTGCCGCTGCACTGCTGGCCCTGACGGCCTCGCCTGCTTTTGCCAATCTGGACCTTGCCAAAAAGAATGCCTGCATGGCCTGCCATGCGGTAGACAAGAAAGTGGTGGGGCCGTCTTACCAGGATGTGGCCAAGAAATACGCAGGCAAGAGTGCCGATGAATTGGCCAAGAGCATCAAAGCTGGTGGTTCCGGCAAATGGGGGCCGGTGCCCATGCCGGCCCAGGCCGCGCTGAGCGATGCCGATGCCAAGACCCTGGCAGCCTGGATTCTTGGCGGCGCCAAATAATGGACGTTGTGGCCCGAGCGATGTGCGTGCATCAGGCCACATTCCGTTCCAGTCATTGGCGCCATGATCGACTTGAGGCGGTTTAAGTTCGGTGGCCGGAGGGTTTTCATGCGTAAAGCACTTTGCACGTTGGCATGGCTGGGCGCCATCACACTGGCGCAGGCACAGCCAGGCATCTTTCAGGGAGCGGATCTGGCCCTGGGGGCCAGGTTGATCGCCGAAAGCAAATGTGCCGAATGCCATGCCCGCAAGGTAGGTGGGGATGGCAGTGCCATTTACAGACCGCTGGAGCGCATCAATACGCCAGGTTTTCTGCGTGGCATGGTCGAGCAATGCAACACCGAACTGAATCTGGGCTTTTTCCCGGAAGAAGTCAATGCGGTGGCGGCTGTGCTCAACCGTGACCACTACAAGTTCAAGTGAATGACTTTGTGTCACTGATTTTTTGATACCCCCTAGGGGTATACCCTTGGCGAGGGATTTGTCACTGTCAAGCTGCGTTCAGATTCATCTTTTATCGTTTATATTCGAATCCGCGAATATAAAGATCGACAAATCAGGAGCTTGTGTGAAAGAAGACCACATCCCATCAGGAAGGGTGCTCAAGGCGCCAGAGAACTTCCTGTCGCAAGAAGGCATTCGCACCGTTTTTGCAGAAGGCAAGAAAGGGCGGCGCGATTTCATCCGCAATGCCTTCGCGGCCGCAGCGGCAGGTGCTGCCATGCCGATGGCCATGGGGCAGGGCAATCCGGTCCCCACCGAGGGGGGTGATCCCAACATCTTGAACCTGCCCGAGCATGCCACGGGACTGGGGCAGGGCGTGGCCTCTGACAACGGTTATGGCAAGCCGTCCAAATTTGAAACGAACGTGCAGCGTCGGCAAAGTCCGGGTCTCACGCAAACCACCCAGGCCTCGGTGTCGTTTGCACCCCTGCAGTCGCTGTTTGGCATTGTCACGCCCAGTGGATTGCACTTCGAGCGCCACCATCAGGGGTGGTGGGACATTGATCCCTCCAAACACCGCTTCATGGTCAATGGGATGGTCAAGAAACCCATGGTGTTCACCATGGACGAGATCATGCGCCTGCCTTCAGTATCACGTTTCCATTTCATCGAGTGCGGTGCCAACACCGCTGTCGACTGGGGCAATGTGGCCGTCCCTACCGTGCAGTACACGCATGGCATGGTCTCGTGCAGCGAGTTCACTGGCGTCCCCCTCATCACGTTGCTGGAACTGGCGGGTGCAGACCTCAAGAACGGCAAATTCGTGCTTGCCGAAGGTGGTGACGGTTCGTCCATGACTCGGACCATCCCGATGAGCCTGATCACTTCGGGCGAGGTGCTGGTGGCCTACGGCCAGAACGGCGAGATGTTGCGGCCCGAAAACGGCTATCCCCTGCGCCTGGTGGTACCGGGTGTGCAGGGTGTGAGCTGGGTCAAGTATCTGCGCCGTGTAGAGGTGGGGGACATGCCTTGGGCGGCCAAGGACGAGGCGATTCACTACATTGATCTGCAACCCGACGGGCTGCACCGCCAATACAGCAGCATCCAGGAATGCAAAAGCGTGGTCACCACCCCTTCGGGCGGTCAGGTGTTGCTCGACAAAGGCTTCTACAACATCACAGGTCTGGCCTGGTCAGGCAAGGGCAAGATCAAGCGCGTGGACGTGTCAGTAGATGGCGGTCGCAATTGGCGGCAGGCGAGGCTTGAGACGCCGGTGCTGTCCAAGTGCCTGACTCGTTTCAACCTCGACTGGGTGTGGGATGGCAAGCCCGCCATCATCCAAAGCCGTGCACAGGACGAAACCGGCTATGTGCAACCCACCTACAAACAACTGCGTGCCGTGCGTGGCACGCGCTCCATCTACCACAACAACGCGATCCAGTCGTGGCTGGTGCAGGAAAACGGCGAGGTGAAAAATGTCCAGCTTTCGTAAAGTCATCCTGACCACGGCTTTGCTGGCCATGGCCGGCATGGCCATGGCGCAAAGCGAGAAATACCCTGGCCTCGGACGGGTGGCGACACCCAAAGAGGTGGCCAAATGGGACATTGATGTGCGTCCTGATTTCAAGGGCTTGCCGGCCGGTTCCGGCTCGGTGGCCAAGGGGCAGGATGTGTGGGAGGGCAAGTGCGCGCACTGCCATGGCATTTTTGGCGAATCCAATGAGGTGTTCAGCCCGCTGGTCGGTGGCACAACGGCGGAAGACATCAAGACCGGGCGTGTGGCCAACCTCACCCGTCAAGACTTTCCCGGGCGCACCACGCTGATGAAGGTGGCCACGGTCTCGACCCTGTGGGACTACATCAACCGCGCCATGCCTTGGACCAACCCCAAGACCTTGAGCACGGAAGAGGTGTATGCGGTGACGGCTTTCCTGCTCAACCTTGGTGGGATCGTTCCTGATGATTTCACGCTGTCGGACAAAAACATTGCGGAGGTGCAAAAACGCATGCCCAACCGTAACGGCATGACCACCGCGCACGCCATGTGGCCCGGCAAGGAGTTTGGAGGCGCGTCCAGGCCCGATACCGCCAACACCATTTGCATGAAGGATTGCATGCCTGAGCCCAAGCTGGCCTCGGTTTTGCCGGAATTTGCGCGCAATGCCCATGGCAATCTGGCCGAGCAGAACCGGCTGGTGGGGCAGCAGCACGGTGCTGACACCACCCGTCCGGAGGGCAAGAACACCACGACGGCACCGCCAGCGTCTGCAGTGCCGGCACCCAAGGCCGACAACAGCGAAGCCAAGGCAGCGGTGGCACTGCTCAACAAATACAGTTGCACAGCCTGTCACGGCGTCGATAAAAAAGTCGTCGGACCGGGTTTCAACGAGATCGCCAAAAAACACCCAGGCAAAACGGACTACCTGGCTGGCAAGATCAAGGCCGGCGGTGCCGGTGTCTGGGGGCCGGTGCCCATGCCGCCGCAAAGCCTGCCCGAGGCCGATGCCAAGGCGATTGCCGCCTGGATTGCCAAAGGCGCCAGCAAATAATCACCGGTGCTGGACTCGTCCATGCCGAAGCTGTTCCAATCGCATCATTGACCGTAAAGGAGATTTCAGATGCAAACCCGTCGTGAGACACTCAAGCAAAGCGCTGTGGTCGCGGGTCTGCTGGCTTCGGCCGGCTTTCCCCAGTTCGCACAGGCCGCCTTCAACAAGACCGCCTTTGACGCCAAAACCGTGCAGGATGCCGTGAAGGCTGCCGGTGGCGGCGCCGTTGCCGAAAGCAAGGACGTGACCATCACCGGTCCGGACATTGCTGAAAACGGTGCCGTGGTGCCGCTGGGCGTGAGCACCAGCCTGTCCGGCGTCAAGCAACTGCTGATCCTGGTCGAGAAAAACCCATCCACACTGGTGGCCCTTTTCCATGTCAGCGACGCGGTGGATGCCAACTTCTCCACCCGCGCCAAGATGGGCCAATCCTCTGACGTTTACGCCGTGGCGATCATGGCCGACGGCAAGGCCTTATATGCCAAGAAGGAAGTGAAAGTGACGCTCGGCGGCTGCGGCGGCTGATCGTAGATTCCTTCCCGACCCGATTGATTGAAAGATTCAGGAGAAAAACATGGCAGATCCGATGCGTATCCGAGCCCAGGCTTCCGGCGACAAGGCCACTGTGCGCGTGCTCATGAGCCACGAAATGGAATCCGGTCAGCGCCGTGATGCGGCTGGCAAACTGGTGCCCGCCTGGCACATCACAGAAGTGACGGCCGCCCTCAACGGCAAACAGGTGCTGGCCGCTGAATGGGGCCCCGCTGTGTCCAAGAACCCATTCCTGCAGTTCGCCATCAAGGGCGCCAAGGCGGGCGACAAGGTGGCGATCACCTGGAAAGACAACAAGGGTGACTCGCGCACCGACGAAGCCACGGTGTCCTGATACCGTGTGTTTCGCCAGAGGGTGAAGTCAGCGGACCTCACCCTCTTCTTGTTTCAAAACAACATCGAGACAACCATGAAACGATCACACTTGCCCCTTTGGGCTGCTGCACTGATGCTGGCCTGTGCGCCCGCGCTGGCCCAAAAAACGGCCAGCCAGGGCATTGACGAGTACCGCGCCATGCTGCAGGACGGTAACCCGTCCGAGCTGTTTGAGGCCAAAGGCGAAGGCCTGTGGAAGCAAAAGCGTGGCCCCAAAAACGCTTCACTCGAAAAGTGCGATCTGGGCAAGGGGCCTGGCGTGGTCAAGGGCGCTTTTGTGGAGCTTCCGCGCTTTTTTTCCGATACGGGCCGGGTGCAGGACCTGGAGTCGCGCCTGCTGACCTGCATGGAGACCCTGCAAGGTTTCAGTGCGGCCGAAATTGCCAAAACCGGCTTTGGCAAGGGAGAGCAAAGCAACGTGACGGCGCTGGCCACCTGGATCGCTGCCGAGTCGAAAGACATGCGCTTCAACCTGCCTCAGAGCCACTCGCAGGAGAAGGTTTTTTATGAAGTCGGCAAGCGCCTGTTCTTCCAGCGCGGCGGTCCGCACGATTTTTCCTGCGCTTCCTGCCATGGTGAAGATGGCAAACGCATTCGCCTGCAGGACCTGCCCAACCTGACCAAGAATCCGGGTGACGGCATCGGCTTTGCAGCCTGGCCAGCCTACCGTGTCTCCAACGGCCAGATGTGGGGCATGCAGCAGCGGCTGAACGACTGCTACCGCCAGCAGCGTTTCCCTTATCCTGGCTTTGGCAGCGATGCCACGATTGCTTTGGGCGTGTACCTGGGTGTGAACAGCAAGGGCTCGGCTTCGATCGCCCCGGCCATCAAGCGTTGAGCGAGGAGATGCACATGAACAAGAAAACTGCATGGATGCTGTCCGCACTGGCAGCCGTGGTGTTGGCCGGCTGTGCCACCGGGCCCAGTGTGAGCGAACTCAATGATCTGGCGCGCCAGGTGGCCAAAGCCTCTTTCCGCGACGAGGGCATTGTCAAGGCCGACAAGGTCCTCAACACCGACGAAACCAATCGCTTGTGCAGCGAAGCCGATGTGGCTGGCAAGCCTCTGGACGAGGCGACGGCCAAACGCGTCGAAGAAATGAATTTCAAGACTATCCAGTGGCCTGCCGACGGCAAGTTTCTGGGCGACTGGAAGCTGGGTGAGGCGATTGCCCAGAGCGGACGTGGCTTGACGTTCACCGACAGTGCCAACGTGGTCAGTGGTGGCAACTGCTACAACTGCCACCAGATCAGCAAGGAAGAGATCTCATTTGGCACCATCGGCCCGAGCCTCTACAACTACGGCAAGATCCGTGGGGTAAGCAACCCGGACAGCCCGGAGTCCAAAGCCATCGTGGAATACACCTGGGGCAAGATCTGGAATTCCAAGGCCTACAACGCCTGCTCCAACATGCCGCGCGCCGGCCACATGGGCATCCTCACAGCCGAACAGGTCCGTCATGTGGTGGCACTGCTGTTGGACCCCAAGTCGCCTGTCAACCGGTGATCGAGTTCCACAACCCGGCTTGGCCGGGTTTTTTAGCCTTGTATATATCAGTCACGGGTAATTCATGAATCTTTCCAAACGCGAATTTCTCCAAGTCATTGGTGCTGGCTCCGTGGCGGGCATGGGGCTCAGTGCCTATGCCGAGGCCGATGCCGCTACGGCGGCCAACGGTCTCTACGACATTCCGAAATTCGGCCGGGTGTCCTTCTTGCACATGACCGATTGCCACGCGCAGCTCAAGCCCATCCATTTCCGAGAGCCGAGCATCAACCTCGGCATCGGTTCCATGAAAGGCAACCTGCCGCACCTGGTGGGCGAGCACCTGCTCAAGGTGGCCAAGGTTCGTCCCGGCACGGCCGAAGCGCATGCGCTGACTTACCTGGACTATGAAAAAGCGGCACGCCGCTATGGCAAGGTGGGCGGATTCGCGCACCTGGCCACCCTGATCAAGCGCATGAAGGCCAGCCGTCCGGGCGCGCTGCTGCTCGACGGTGGCGACACCTGGCAAGGCTCGGGCACCTGCCTGTGGACCAACGGCCAGGACATGGTCGATGCCTGCAAATTGCTGGGCGTGGACGTGATGACCGGCCACTGGGAGTTCACGCTGGGCATGGAGCGCGTCAAAGAGATCGTCGAAAAGGACTTTGCCGGCAAGGTCGACTTTGTGGCTCAGAACATCAAGACGACCGACTTTGGTGACCCGGTGTTCAAGCCCTATGTGATCCGCGAGATCAACGGCGTGCCATGCGCCATCATTGGCCAGGCCTTCCCCTACACGCCAATCGCCAACCCTCGTTACATGGTGGCCGACTGGGAATTCGGCATCCAGGACGAGAACATGCAGAAGATGGTCGACGAGGCCCGTGGCAAAGGCGCGCAGGTTGTGGTTGTCCTCAGCCACAACGGCATGGATGTGGACCTCAAGATGGCCAGCCGCGTCAGCGGCATCGACGCCATCATGGGCGGTCACACACACGACGGCATGCCAGTGGCGACGCTGGTGTCCAACAAGGGCGGCAAAACCATCGTGACCAACGCTGGCTCCAACGGCAAGTTCCTGGGTGTGCTCGACTTTGAAGTCAAGGACAAGAAGGTCACCGATTTCCGTTACAAGCTGCTGCCCGTGTTTGCCAACATGCTGCCGGCCGACAAAGAGATGGATGCGCTGATCACCAAAATCCGTGCTCCGTATGAAAAACAGCTCAATGAAGTGCTGGCCGTGAGCGAAGGCCTGCTGTATCGCCGTGGCAACTTCAACGGTACAGGCGACCAGTTGCTGGTCGATGCGCTGATGGACGTGCAGGGCGCCGACCTGGCGTTTTCGCCGGGCTTCCGCTGGGGCACCACGCTGCTGCCGGGCCAGGCCATCACGCGTGAATGGCTGCTGGACATGACGGCCACCACCTATTCCTACGCCACCGTGACCGAGATGACCGGCGAAACCATCAAGACGGTGCTCGAAGATGTCTGCGACAACCTGTTCAACCCCGATCCCTATTACCAGCAGGGCGGTGACATGGTGCGTGTCGGTGGCCTGAGCTACGCCTGTGATCCGACCGCCAAGATGGGCAGCCGCATCAGCGAGATGCGCCTGAAAGGCCAGTTGATCGAGGCCGGCAAGAAATACAAAGTTGCAGGATGGGCGCCAGTGGCCGAGGAGGCCCGCCACCAGGGCAACAAGCAGGTCTGGGAAGTGGTGGAGCAGTGGCTCAAGGCCCAGGGTGGCAAGATTGCACCGCGCAAGCTCAACGCTCCGAAGATCATGGGTGGCCTGCCCAACCCCGGTTACGTGGCTTGAGAGCCAGGGGGCGTTCATGCATCAACCCGCTTCACCTTTGCGTCGTCGTTTAATGGGGGCTTCCTTGCTGGGCCTGGCAGGCAGCAGCCTGTGGCCTGAAATGCAAAGCTTTGCCCAGCAGGCGCAAGACTTCGTCATGGGCCCGCCCATGTACGACATCGCGCCACAGCAGATTTCGAAACACGTCTGGATCATCTACTCGCCCGACGGTTTCCCGACGCCCGAGAACCGCGGGATGATGTCCAACGTGACTTTCGTGGTCACGCGCGCGGGCGTGGTTATCCTTGATTCGGGCAGTTCGCTGCAAATCGGGGAAATGGCCATCCGCATGATCCGCAAGGTCACCGACAAGCCTGTGGTGGCGGTCTTCAATTCGCACTTCCACGGTGACCACTGGCTTGGCAACCATGCCTTCGTCAACACCTATGGCAAGCAGCTGCCCATTTACGCGCTGGCGGCCACGCGCAAGACCATCGAAGGTTATGAAGGCAACGTCTGGCGCACCCTGATGGAAAAATGGACCAACCAGTCCACCAGCGGGACAGAGGTCGTAGCCCCCAACCGCACGGTGGAACACGGGCAGGTGCTCAATTTCGGCGATGTGAGTCTGCGTGTGCATTACTACGGCCGCGCCCACACAGACGCCGACATGTGTGTCGAAGTGGTGGAGGACAAGGTGACCCACATCGGTGACATCGCCATGGCAAATCGCATCGCCAACATCGATGACGGATCCTACAGCGGCACCTTCAAGTACTACGAGGCCTTGCAAAAGGCTGCCGGCGAGCAGCTTTGGACGCCGGGGCACGGCATGCCGGGCAAGGACATTCTGAAGACCTACGGCACCTTCCTGAAGGGCATCTGGGAGCCTTGTCTGCAGGCGGTCAAGGACGGCAAGACCGAGTCGGAAGCCCGAGCCATGGTGTTGCGTGATCCCCGGGTGGCCTCCCGAGCCAAGACCATGCAGGGTTTTGACAGCAACATCGGCAAGTACACCAGTCTGGCTTATCTGGAAGCAGAAAAAGAAGCGTTCTGAGGCGGCAGGCCACCTTCGAGCCGCTGGATCTGGCTATAGTGCCGGCCATGTTTCGACGTGATTTCCTGATGGCCGCATGGGCGGCCGCATCGCTGCCTGTTCTGGCCACCCCGACACGCATGGCCCGGCTGGTCATTGTGGGTGGTGCCGAAGACCGCTTGCAGGACCGCGTGATCCTGCGCAAGTTTCTCGAATACTCGGGTGGGCCAAGGGCCCGCATCAGGCTGATCACTGCGGCCAGTGGAGTGCCCGATGCGGTGGCCGAAAGTTACCGCAAGGCCTTTGGCGAACTCGGGGCGCAGGATTTCGAAGTGCTGCCGCTGAGCGATCGCCAAAGTGCTTTTGATCCTGTGGTGCAAGAGGACATCCTGCGTGCAGATGGGCTGTTCATGAGTGGCGGTGACCAGTCGCGGCTGATGGCTGCGATCTGGGAAACGCCGGTGCTGGGGGCCCTGCACCAGGCTTTCCACTTTCGGGGTTGCTGTATCGGCGGTACCAGTGCCGGCGCGGCCGTGATGTCGCGCCACATGATTTCGCAGGGGCGTGCCCTGCTGAGACCTCGCAAGGAAGCCATCGACACCGACATTGGTCTGGGCCTGCTGCCCTCGGCGGTGGTGGACCAGCATTTTTCTGAGCGCCGTCGGCTCGCCCGCCTGCTGTCGGCCTTGGCCGAAAGGCCGGATCTGCTGGGCGTGGGCATCGATGAGGACACGGCGCTGGTCGTCGAGCGTGGACAGGCCATCGAGGTCATCGGCAACGGTGTCGTGACACTGGTGGACCCGTCGCAGGTCCGTACCAATGTGGACTCGCTGGAAGCCGACGAGCAGATCGAGATGCTTGGTTTGCAGCTGCACACCCTGCCGGCGGGGCACCGCTATGCCGTTCACGGCTCCGCCACCCCGCGCCACTGGCCCGCCGGTCTGTTGCAGGCCTTGCAGCGTCTGGTCAAGCCAGGGCCGGTGCGCTGGTGAACATGCCGGCATGAGGGTTTTTCTCAAGATTGCATTCCGGATGCAGCGGCTCTAGCATGAAGCCCTGTTCAACCGCTTGTGGAGGCATGCATGAAAACCATTGCGCAAATCCTGGAAAGCAAGGCCCACGAAATCATCACCATTCGTCCCAGTGACTCGGTGCTGGTGGCTCTGGAGGTGCTGGCGGCCTACAACATCGGAGCCTTGCCCGTGGTTGAAAGCGGCAAGCTGGTGGGCATTTTTTCGGAGCGCGACTATGCCCGCAAGGTGGCCCTTAAAGGCTTGACGTCGGCCGTGACCGAAGTCAGCGACATCATGACTGGCAACGTGCACTGTGCCGACCTGCATCACTCGGTGATGGACTGCATGGCCCTGATGACCGACAAGCACATCCGGCACCTGCCTGTCATGGACAAGGACCAACTGGTCGGCATGCTGTCGATCGGGGATCTGGTCAAAACCATCATCGAAGACCAGCAATTCCAGATCCAGCAACTGGAGTCCTACATCAATCCCGCGCTTTCATTGCACTGAGCCGTGCCGGAGCCCTGCTCACAGGGGTTTGGGCATGGTCAGTCCGAATTGCTCGGCCCAAGGCTGCAGCATCGGCATGATGTTCGGGTACAGCGTCACACCTTGACAGCTGGCCTCGGCCTTCAGCTTGAGGCCGCGCTCACCTGGCAGGCGCACCGTGCTGCCGGTCTGAGCCGGCCGTGAAGCACGGCAACGCCGCGTGACCTCGTCCATCTGGGTTCGGAAGGCTTCCAGCCCGGCAAATGCCTGTGGATCAATCACTTGCAGAAACACAGTGGCGCCCCAGCCCTCAGGTGCATCGGCACGGCCATGACCGGCCAGACCCCCTGTGAGGGCCTCGACCATGCAGCTCAGCCCGTAGCCCTTGTGCCCTGAATCCATGCCGCCCAGCGGAAGAATGGTGCCTTTGGGTTCATTGAACAGCACGCCTGGATCCCGCCCGGGCTGACCGTGGCCGTCCATGACCCACGCCGCGGGCAGCAGGCCACCTTCCTTGTGCAACCGGTTCGTCAGGCCATTGGTGGTTGCCGATGTGGAGACATCCATCACCACCGGAAGACTGGAGGTGGGGAAACCCGCCGACATGGGGTTGGGTGTGAATACCGGGTCCAGTCCGCCGAAAGGCGCGATGCTGGCGGCGTTCGGGTCAGAACAATGCAACAGCAGCACCAGGCCCCGATCGGTGACGCGCTGGTGGTAAGCCGCCAAACAGGCAATGTGGTGGCTGCGCCGGATGACCACGGTACAGGTGCCCTGAGTCGCGGCGCGTGACGCGGCCAACTCGATGGCCTGCATGACCAGCCACGGGCCAGGCAGGCGCTGACCATCCCAGGTGGTTGCTGCTGGGTGGTCTGACACCACCAACGGATTCCCGTCCTTGCGCATCTTGCCCGATGCCAGTTCGGCCAGATAAGGGCCGAGCAAGGCCAGGCCGTGGGTCGTATGCCCCAGCAGATCGCCTTCCAGCAAAACATCGGCAACCGCCTGCGACTTGTCCTGTGACAGACCGGCAGACACCAGAAGTTGATGGGCGAAGGAGATGAGGTCGGAGGTGGCGTATTGCATGGCCCCATCATAGGAAGCACAACTGCAAGTGCTGTCGCCGCGCGGACTCTCCATGTAAATGGCGCCCCCAGCAGGAATCGAACCTGCATCTAGCGCTTAGGAGGCGCTCGTTCTATCCATTGAACTATGGCGGCGGCTGTTGGATTGTAAGCCGCCGACTTACTTGCTCAGCATGCGCATCGCGTCTTCCAGCCCCTTGAGCGTGAGCGGGAACATCCGCTGACTCATGAGCTGCTGGATGATGGCAATGCTTTGGCGGTACTGCCACACGCCTTGTGGTTCCGGGTTGATCCAGGCGTATTTGGGGAAGGCGTGGGTCAGGCGCTGCAGCCATTCGGCACCCGCTTCCTCATTGTTGTATTCGACGCTGCCACCGGGCTGAAGGATCTCATAAGGACTCATGGTGGCGTCCCCGATGAAGATCAGCTTGTAGTCCTTGTTGTACTTGCGCAGGATGTCCCAGGTGGCGAACTTCTCGGAAAAACGCCGCTTGTTGTTTTTCCACATGAAGTCGTAGACGCAGTTGTGGAAGTAGTAGTACTCCAGGTGCTTGAACTCGGCTTTGACGGCCGAGAACATTTCCTCGACGCGGGCGATGTGTTCGTCCATGGTGCCGCCCACGTCCATGAGCAGCAGCACCTTGACGTTGTTGTGCCGCTCGGGCCGCATCAGGATGTCGAGGTAACCGGCATTGGCTGCGGTCTTGCGGATGGTGCCATCCAGGTCCAGCTCGTCGGGCGAGCCTTCGCGGGCAAAACGGCGCAGGCGGCGCAGCGCCACCTTGATGTTGCGTGTGCCGAGCTCCTGGCTGTCGTCGTAGTCCTTGTAGGCGCGCTGGTCCCAGACCTTGACGGCGCTCTTGTTGCCGCCCTTGCCGCCGATGCGGATGCCCTGTGGGTTGTAGCCGCCGTTGCCAAAGGGCGAGGTGCCGCCGGTGCCGATCCACTTGTTGCCGCCCTCGTGGCGTTCCTTCTGTTCTTCGAGGCGCTTTTTCAGCGTCTCCATCAGCTCGTCCCAGCCCATCTTCTCGATGGCAGCCTTCTGCTCCGGTGTGAGTTCCTTTTGCAGGATCTTTTCCAACCACTCGAGCGGCACTTCCTTGGTGAAGTCGGTCAGCATCTCCACGCCCTTGAAATAGGCGCCGAAGGCCTTGTCGAACTTGTCGAAGTGCTTCTCGTCCTTGACCAGCACCGTGCGGGACAGGTGGTAGAAGTCGTCCATGCTGCAGGCATCCGACGCCGGGCCGACCACATTGGCTTGCAGCGCTTCGAGCAGCGTGAGGTACTCGCGCACCGACACAGGAACTTTGGCTGCGCGCAGGGTATAGAAGAAGTCGATCAGCATGCGGGCACCTCAAGTCCTGGTCCGCGCGAGCTGGTGATCCAGATGCGCTTTCACATTGGGCCATTCGCTGGCGATGATGCTGTAGACACAGGTGTCGCGCAGCGCACCGACAGCCAGGGGATGCGTATTGATTTGGTGGCTGCGCAGCACACCGTCAAGCTTGGCCCCCAGGCGCTCAATGGCGCGACGGCTTTGATGGTTGAAGAAATGCGTGCGGAATTCGACGGCGATGCAGTTCAGTTTTTCGAAGGCATGGGCCAGCAACAGGCGTTTGGCTTCGGTGTTGAGCGGGGTACGCTGTACGCTTTGACGGTACCAGGTCGAGCCGATTTCGACGCGGCGATGGGCCACGTCGATGTTCATGTAGGTGGTCATGCCCACGGCCTGGCCACTGACCGGGTCGATCACGGCAAAGGGGCACATGCTGCCATTGGCCTGCAGGTCCAGCCGCCGGGCGATTTCGGCCTGCATGGCTTCAGGGCGTGGAATCGCGGTGTACCAGTGGTTCCAGAGTTCACCGTCTCGCACCGCCAGCACCAGATCATCGTGGTGCGAGGTGTTCAGGGGCACCAGGTGGACATGCCGACCTTTGAGTGTGACGGGCGGGACAAAGCCGCTCATGCAGCGTCCTTTTGTCTGGACCGCCAGGCACGCGCCAGCTGCAGGCCGCCACCACCACCCAGGCCAACCAGGGCGATCGCCCCGATGCTGGCGCCGTTGTAGCCTTCGCTGAAGATGTCCCAACCCAGAAATTGGCTGATCCAGTAACCGGCCAGGGCGCCTCCAATGAAGCCCACGGCATCGGAGAGCCCTTCGACGAGCAGTTTTTTGGCTTCGGACATGGGGTGCTCAGCGGTTGCGCTGGTTCATGAAGACCAGCTTTTCAAACAGAGTCACGTCCTGCTCGTTCTTGAGCAAAGCGCCCACCAGCGGCGGCACCGAGACTTTCTGGTCGGCGCTTTGCAGCGCTTCGAGCGGAATATCCTCGGCCACCAGCAGTTTGAGCCAGTCCAGCAGCTCGCTGGTCGAGGGCTTTTTCTTGAGGCCCGGCAGATTGCGCACGTCAAAAAACGTCTTGAGCGCCACAGCCAGCAGATCCTTTTTGAGCGTCGGGAAATGCACGTTCACGATCTGCGTCATCGTGTCGGCATCCGGGAACTTGATGTAGTGGAAGAAGCAGCGACGCAGGAAGGCGTCGGGCAGCTCTTTTTCGTTGTTGGAGGTGATGAACACCAGCGGACGGGTCTTGGCCTTGATCAGCTGGCGCGTCTCGTAGCAGTAAAACTCCATGCGGTCGAGTTCGCGCAGCAGGTCGTTGGGGAACTCGATGTCGGCCTTGTCGATCTCGTCAATCAGGATGGCCACCGGCGTTTCGGAGGTGAAGGCTTGCCACAGCACGCCCTTGACGATGTAGTTCTCGATGTCCTTGACGCGTTCGTCGCCGAGCTGGCTGTCGCGCAGACGGCTCACGGCATCGTATTCATACAGGCCTTGCTGGGCTTTGGTGGTGGACTTGATGTGCCACTGCAAGAGGGGCAGGTTCAGGGCCTGGGCCACCTCTTCGGCCAGCATGGTTTTGCCGGTGCCGGGCTCACCCTTGACCAGCAGCGGGCGCTTGAGGGTGATGGCCGCGTTGACCGCCAGCATCAGGTCTTGCGTGGCAACGTAATTCTCGGAACCGGTGAACTTCATGCGAACCTTTACTGCAAAAGAGCTTGTCAGGATTATGCGGGGCAGACCGATATAATGGTCCGTTGATTTTTATCAATCTCTCTGGATTGTCCAAGCAAAATGAACAAGCTGCTGACCTCTATCATCACCCTGGCTGTCTCTTGTGTGACGGCTTTTTCCGTCCAGGCCCAGGAAGTCAAGGGTGACGCCAAGGCCGCCGAGCAGAAGATCGCCATGTGCATCGGTTGTCACGGCATCGCCGGCTACCAGGCCAGCTTCCCCGAGGTGTACAAGGTGCCCATGATCTCGGGCCAGAATGCCAAGTACATCGTGGCTGCGCTCAATGCCTACAAAAAAGGCGAGCGCAAGCACCCCACCATGCGCGGCATTTCCGACAGCCTGAGCGATCAGGACATCGCCGATCTGGCCGCCTACTACGAACAGCATGGCAAGACCGACGCCGCTGCACCGGTTGTGGCTGCTGCCGATGCCAAGGTGGATGCCCTGCTCAAGAAGGGTGCCTGTGTGTCCTGTCACGGCGACAACTTCAGCAAGCCGGTGGACCCCAGCTATCCCAAGATTGCGGGCCAGCACAAGGACTACCTTTTTGTGGCCCTCAAGTCCTACAAAGTGGAAAACCAGGGCACCTGGGGCCGCAGCAACGGCGTGATGGGAGGCATTGCCAAGCAATTCTCGAATGCCGAACTCAAAGCCCTGTCCAATTACATCGGCAGCCAGCCTGGCGAAATGAAGACCATTCCCCAGTCCAAGTTCCGCTGATCGCCTGCCGCGATTCCAGCGAAAAGGCCCGCTCTGCGGGCCTTTTGCTATTGGTGGGCTGTGTTTCAGTCCCGTGTGGCGTGGCGCTGCACACAGTCGATGTAGGCCTGTCCATCAGGCATGCGGCCTGAGCGCTGGCTCTCATAGACCATGCGGCCCAGGCACTCCATGGTCTGGTGGTGGGCATCGTGCAGCGAGTTGAGCCTGTGCGTGAGCAACTCCACCGCTTGGCGGATGCCCCGCGGTTGGTCGATGCTGCACTGCTCGCTGATCGACAGGTGCATGGACAGGTGCAGGAAAGGGTTTTCGGCGTTCGGGTCGGTCTGGGCCATGTCGCGCAGGGCCGCGTCCACGTCCGACAGGGTGGCGTGGTATTCGGGGTGTTCGTCAATCCACTGGCTGACCAGCAGCTCCATGGGTTCGAGCGGGGTGCCCGAGCGGGCTTTGGCATAGACGCCGCAGAAAAAGCGACGCACATCGGCCTGGGACGGTTGGATCAGCATGCGTCGATTGTCGCCCACGGACACGAGGGGGCGGCAAGAGGCGTCAGAATCGGGCCGCCCCGACGTCTGCACGCAAGATAATGCATCATTGATTTCTTTCATGCATTTCACGACAGGAGACCTTCCATGACCCAAGCCTTCATCTGCGACGCGATCCGCACCCCCTTTGGCCGCTACGGCGGCGCGCTCAGTTCGGTGCGCACCGACGACCTGGGGGCTGTGCCACTGCGCGCCCTGATGGCCCGCAACCCGAACGTGGACTGGGCCGCCGTGACCGATGTGCTGTATGGCTGCGCCAACCAGGCCGGCGAGGACAACCGCAACGTGGCCCACATGAGCAGCCTGCTGGCCGGTTTGCCCATCGACGTGCCCGGCGCCACCATCAACCGCCTGTGTGGCTCCGGCCTGGACGCCGTGGGCACGGCCGCGCGCGCCATCAAGGCCGGTGAAGCCGGTCTGATGATCGCCGGTGGTGTGGAGAGCATGAGCCGCGCCCCCTTTGTCATGCCCAAGGCCGAAAGTGCCTTTAGTCGTGCCAACGCGGTGTATGACACCACCATCGGCTGGCGCTTTGTCAACAAGTTGATGAAAGCCCAGTACGGGGTCGATTCGATGCCCGAGACGGCCGAGAACGTCGCCACTGACTTCAAGATCGAGCGCGAAGCGCAGGACAAGATGGCCATGAACAGCCAGCTGCGCGCCGTGGCCGCGATCAAGGCCGGGCACCTGGCCCGAGAAATTTGCGCCGTGACCATCCCCCAGAAAAAGGGCGACGCCATCGTGGTGGACACCGACGAACACCCGCGCGAGACCAGCCTGGAAGCGCTGGCCAAGCTCAAGGGGGTGGTGCGTCCGGACGGTACCGTGACCGCGGGCAACGCTTCCGGCGTGAACGACGGCGCCTGCGCGCTGCTGCTGGCCGGTGAGGCCGAAGCGGCCAAGTACGGCCTCACGCCCAAGGCCCGCGTGGTGGGCATGGCGACGGCCGGCGTGGCGCCGCGCATCATGGGCATCGGCCCGGCGCCGGCCACGCAGAAGGTGCTGGCGCAGACGGGCCTGACGCTCGAGCAGATCGATGTGATCGAACTCAACGAAGCCTTCGCCGCGCAAGGCCTGGCCGTGCTGCGCCTGCTGGGTCTGAAGGACGACGACGAGCGCGTGAACGCCTGGGGCGGCGCGATCGCGCTGGGCCACCCGCTGGGCGCCTCCGGGGCCCGACTGGCCACCACCGCCATCAACCGCCTGCACGCCACCGGCGGGCGCTACGCGCTGTGCACCATGTGCATTGGCGTGGGCCAGGGCATTGCGCTGATTCTTGAGCGCGTCTGAAGCCATTCCCCCTGCTTGAACTAAGGAAAAAACTGAATCAATGTCAAGATTGCTCTGCTTTTTTGTAAGCTCGTAGTCCGCCAGACTCACGGTTTTACAAAATTCAGCAGGACAACCATGACGCGATGTTTTTCCAAGTCCTCAGGGCATCGGCATTCCTGGGCCGCTCGCTGGGGCAACTGGCTGGCTTTGAGTGCCCTGTTGGCTGCATCAGGGCTGCAGGCTCAATCTGTTCCTCAGTCCGTTCGGATGGAGGCCAGCCCTGCCGTACCCGAGTTCGACTTGGCACAGCTGGCCGCGTTGGTCTTGCAGCACAACCCCGGCTTGCAGGCGGCTACCCAGACCCTGCAAGGTGCCCGTGCGGCAGTGACCAGCGCGGGTGCCTTGCCCAATCCCCGGCTGGAGTGGTCGCGTGGGCCCTGGCAGGAACGTGATCTCGTCAGTGTGGCGGGTCAGCGCGGCCAGTCCTGGTCTCTGGCTCAGCCGATCGAGAATCCCTGGCTGCGCAGCGCGCGCATCGATGCGGCGCAGGCCGGTCAGCGCAGCTCCGAACAGCATCTGGCGACGATCCGCAATGATCTGATGGCGCAACTGCGCCTGCGTATCCACGAGGCCCTGCTGTTTCAGGCAGAAGCTGAAGCAGCGGCGGAAGCGCTGGGTCTGCTCGAGCAGGTGCGCCAGCGGGTGCGGGTGCGTGTCGACAGTGGCGAAGCGGCCCGGTATGAATTGATCAAGGCCGACGCCGAGGTCATCAACGCCCGCGAAAGAAAGCAGAGCGCCTCGCTCAAGGCAGAGCAGTCTTTGCTGGAGATCAACCGCCTGGCCGCTGGCCAGCTGCCATCGCGCTGGCGACTCAAGCCTGGTGCTGCCACCGAAGGGCAGGCCCCACTGGAGCTGGCTCAGCTGCAGCAGCTTGCCCGAGAGGCGAACCCGGAGCTGCAAGGCCTGCGCCATGAGGTCGAGCGGGCCAGGCTGCGTTTGCAGGCTGCGCGCGCCAGCGTATTGCCGGCGGTGGACCTGCGTTACACCGAAATCAAGGATCCGCAGATCCGGCAGTCCCAATGGGGCGTGGGTGTGCAGCTGCCTTTGCTGGACCAGCGCCGCGGCCCGGTGGCTGAGGCCGTGGCCGAACTCGAGCGCAGCCGTGTGCTTTTCGAAGGTCGGCAGGCCGAGCTCGAACAGCAGGTGCTGCTGGCCTGGCGCGCGCTCGACATGGCCCGCCTTCGGGTCGAAGCCCTGAGCCAGGGCGTGCTCAAGGAAGCGGAGGCGGCCCTTCGTGTGGCCGAGGCGGCTTACCGCTTTGGCGAACGCGGCATCCTGGATGTGCTTGATGCCCAGCGTGTGCTGCGCACGGTACGTGCCGATCTCCTGCAGGCCCGCTACCAGCAACAGGCTGCCCGCATCACCCTTGAACAACTCAGCGGTCGTTACGCCAGCACTTCCGTATCCATTGCACCATGAACACCACCATGCACTCCCCGTCCAAAGCTTTTCCTGTGTTGCGCTGCAAGCCCGTATGGGGCGCCATCGCGGTGGCCCTTTTGTTGGCGGCTTGTGGTCAGAAATCGGATGCACCGGGCGTTGCTCCCCCTCGCGCCGAAGCTTCGGCAGCGGCTGCAGCCGAAGCTGCGCAGCAGATCCGCATCGAGCCCGCCATGGCTGGCCGCTTTGAAGTGGCCGATGCGGCGATGGCCGATCTGGTGCCGCTGCAGGAGGTGCCCGGTCGCATCGAAGCCAATGAGCGCCTGGTCACCCGCATTGGCGCCTCGGTCACGGGTCGCGTGACCGAAGTTCTGGCCGAGGTGGGTGACCGGGTCCGCAGCGGTCAGGCCCTGGCCAACGTGGCCAGCTCCGAGTTGACCCAGGCCCAGATGGCCTACCTGCGTGCGCATTCGAACGCCGGCCTGGCCGAGCGCGCGGTGGACCGCGCCCGTCAGCTGTTCCAGGCCGACGTGATTGGCGCAGCCGAACTGCAGCGGCGGGAGTCGGAGTTGTCGGTGGCGCGTGCCGAACTGCGCGCCCAGGGCGACCAGCTGAGGCTGCTGGGTATTTCCCTGCAGGCCATCGATGCCCTGCGCGAGCGTGGCACCCTGCAGCCCCATGCGGCAGTGCTCGCCACACAGTCCGGCGTGGTCATTGAGCGCAAGATCAGCAAAGGTCAGGTGGCTCAACCGGGTGATCCGCTGTTCACGGTGGCCGACCTGGGCAATGTCTGGGTGGTGGGTGCCTTGCCCGAACAGACGGCCCGTGTGGTGGAGGTGGGGCAGCGTGTGGACATCGAGGTGCCGGCTCTGGGGGGGCGCCAGCTGTCGGGCAAGATTGTGTATGTGGGCGACACCGTGTCACCCGAAACTCGCACTGTGCCGATCCGCACCCAGGTAGACAACCCCGGACGTGACCTCAAGCCGCAGATGCTGGCCACCATGCGCATTCGCGGCGAAACCCGACGCCAGTTGGTAGTGCCGCAGGAGGCCGTGATCCGGGAGGGTGACCGCGACCATGTGTATGTTCGCGTCGCCGACAACACTTTCCGTTTTGTGCAAGTCGAGTTGGGCGCGGCCCAGAACGATCTGCGCCCAGTGATCAAGGGGCTGAGCACAGGGGACCCTGTGGTGGTGCAGGGAGCCTTCCATCTGCACAACGAGCGCAAGCGCGCCGAACTACAGTAAGGACGCGCCATGCTCAAGTCATTGATCCGTGCTGCCCTCAGCCAGCGCTTGCTGGTGCTGGTGGTGTCTGTGGTGCTGGTGGGCTTTGGCGTGCGTGCCGCGATGCGCCTGTCGGTCGACGCCTTCCCTGATGTGACCAACGTCCAGGTGCAGGTGGCCACGGAAGTGCCGGGCCGCTCGCCCGAAGAGGTGGAGCGCTTCGTGACCGTGCCGCTGGAAGTGGCCATGACCGGACTGCCGGGGCTGACCGAGATGCGCGCCCTCAACCGCGCCGGGCTGTCTCTGATCACCCTCGTGTTCACCGATAAGACTGACGTCTACTTTGCCCGCCAGCTGGTGATGGAGCGCCTGCTGGAAGTTACCCCGCGCATGCCTGCTGGTGTGGTGCCGGTGCTCGGCCCGGTTTCCACGGGGCTGGGTGAGGTGTACCAGTACACCCTGGTCCATCCCGACGATGGCCACCGAGAGCTCACGCCGGAGGAGCTGATGGAACGCCGTGTGGTGCAGGACTGGGTGCTGCGCCCGATGCTGCGCTCGATTCCCGGCGTGGCCGAAATCAACTCCATGGGTGGACTGGAGCGCCAGTTTCAGGTGCTGGTCAATCCTGACCGTCTGCGCCATTACCGCTTGTCGCTGCGCGAGGTGCTGGAAGCGGTCGAGCGCAACAACGCCAACGCAGGTGGCGGCGTCTTGCGCTCGGCAGCCGAACAGTACCTGATCCGCGGCGTCGGCCTGATCCGTTCGGCCGAAGACATTGGCAACATCATCCTCAAGGAAGAGCAGGGTGTACCGGTATTCGTGCGCGATGTGGCACAGGTACAGATCGGTGCGGCAGTTCGCCAAGGCGCCGTCGTCCGCAACGGCGACAGCGAAGCCGTGGCCGGCATCGTCATGATGCTGCGTGGGGGAAACGCCAAAGAGGTGGTGGGCCGGGTCAAGGCCAAGGTCAACGAGATCAACCAGCAGGGCCTGCTGCCGGGCGGCCTGCAGGTCGAGCCCTTTTACGACCGCACCGAACTGGTCGACTCCGCGCTGTGGATGGTGACCAAAGTGCTCCTCGAGGGCATCGTCTTCATCATCATCATTCTTTTCCTGTTCCTGGGGGATGTGCGCTCGAGCCTGGTGGTGGTGGCCACCATCGTCATCACGCCGCTGGTCACCTTCATGATGATGAACCGCCTCGGTCTGTCGGCCAACCTCATGTCGCTCGGGGGCCTGGCGATTGCCATCGGTTTGATGGTCGATGGGACGGTGGTTGTGGTGGAGAACGTCTTTCACAAGCTTGGGCAGGCTGGCAACTCGCGCGAGTCCAGGCTGCGCCTGATTCTGGAGGCCACCAGCGAGATTGCTAAACCCACTGTGTATGGCATTTCGATCATCATCCTGGTGTTCCTGCCACTGATGATGCTCTCGGGCATGGAGGGCAAGATGTTCGGGCCACTGGCGTTGACCATCGCGATCGCACTGGCCGTGTCGCTGGCCGTGTCGCTGTTCCTTTCGCCAGTGCTGTGCAGCTACATCCTGCGCGGTGGAAACGACCACGACACCCGCCCCATCGCTTTCCTCAAGCGCCACTACCTGCGCCTGCTGCACCTGGCACTGTCAGCCGAAAAAAAGACGATCCTGGTTGCGGTGGCCTTGTTGCTGGGCTCGATGGCACTCTTCCCCTTGCTGGGCAAGAGTTTCATTCCGACCATGAAGGAAGGTTCGATCGTGCCGCAGATCGTGCGCGTCCCCAGCATTTCACTGGAAGAGTCGCTCAAGGTCGAGAACGAGGCCATGAGGCTGGTGGCTCAGGTGCCGGGCGTGAAATCTGTGATCTCCAAGCTCGGACGCGGTGAATCGCCAGCCGATCCGGCAGGGCCCAACGAATCCGACCCGATTGCCGTGATCGACCGTGAAGCCGGTCGCAGCCAGGGACAGATTGAGGAAGATATCCGAAAGGCACTCGCGGTGCTGCCTGGCGTGCAGGTGATCATGAATCAGCCGATCGCGCAGCGGGTCGACGAAATGGTCACCGGTGTTCGATCCCAGCTGGCCATCAAGGTTTTTGGTGACGACCTCGATGAGTTGCGGCGCGTTTCCGAGGATCTGGCGCGCATCGTACGCACGGTGCCGGGTGCCATCGACATCCGGGTGGAACGACTGACAGGCCAGCAGACGCTGACCATCGACATCGACCGCCAGGCGATCGCGCGTTACGGCATCAATGTGGCCGACGTGAACGACCTGATCGAAACCGCGTTCGGTGGCAACGAGGTCGGTCAACTCTTCGAGGGCCAGCGGCGTTTCGGCATCGTGGTCCGTTACCCGGCCGAATACCGCAGCTCGGTCGAATCGATCCGCAACAGCACGCTGCGCACCAGCGATGGAACCCTGGTGCCTTTGTCCGCGGTGGCCAGGATCGAGTTGCAGGACAGCCCGCCGACCATCAGCCGCGAGTCAGGCAAGCGCCGTGTGGTGGTGGGGGCCAACGTCACTGGCCGCGACCTTGGCGGCTTCGTGGCTGAAGTGCAGAGACGAGTCGATGCCGAACTGCGCCTGCCTGAAGGTTATTTCCTGTCCTGGGGCGGCCAGTTCGAAAACATGGAGCGTGCGATGGAGACCCTGATGGTGATCGTTCCCCTGACGATCGCTGCCATCTTCTTCCTGCTTTTCATGCTCTTCAATTCGCTGCGGCTGGCTTCGCTCATCATCCTGGTGCTGCCCTTCGCTTCAATTGGTGGCGTGATTGGTTTGTTTGTGACTGGCGAATACCTGAGTGTGCCGGCATCGGTTGGTTTCATCGCGCTGTGGGGCATAGCAGTTCTCAATGGCGTGGTGCTGGTCAGCTGCATCCGCCGCCTGCGCGAGGACGGCATGCGGGTGCCCGAAGCTGTGCGCGAGGGTTGCGTGCAGCGTTTCCGTCCGGTCATGATGACCGCCACGGTGGCGCTGCTGGGTCTGGTGCCTTTCCTGTTTGCGAACGGACCGGGCGCCGAGGTGCAGCGCCCGTTGGCTGTCGTGGTGATCGGCGGCCTGATCTCGTCCACATTGCTGACCCTGGTGGTGGTGCCCACGCTCTACCGCTGGTTTGATGACCTGCCCCAGGAGGCCTGATCCCAGGAGAATTCCCATGAAAGAAATCCGAGCCATCATTCGCCCGAACCGACGTGATCGTCTGCGTGAGGCCTTGCGTGCCATTCCCAATTTCCCGGGTGTGACCATGTTCAAGACCGAGGGTTTCACCGCGCCTGCAGCAGTGGACAAGCGCACTGTGCGCGACGAACTGACCGACTTCACTGAAAAGTACATGGTCTGTGTACTCTGTCCCGATGACATGGTCGAGACCATCCGCGATGCCATCATGGCTGCCTGTGGCACCGGACAGATCGGTGACGGGCTGGTCTGGGTGCTGGACATCGCGCAGGTGCATCGCATCCGCGACCGCCAGCCCTACATCTGAGTGCGGCGCCTCTTGTTGCAGGCACATGCATGAGCGCACTCAATTACCGCCATCTTTATTACTTCTGGGTGGTCGCCAAGGAGGGCGGCATGGCGCGTGCGGCGCAAAGGCTGGACATTGCCATCCAGACCATCAGCAGCCAGGTGCGCGAGCTTGAAAAATCACTGGGACACCAGTTGCTCAAGCCCGAAGGTCGTGGTCTGAGGTTGACCGAAGCGGGCGAAGCGGCCTATGCGCGCGCGGAAGAGATTTTCGAGATCGGCCAGCGCATCCCGCGCGAGGTGGCCGATGCCGCTGCAGGACCGGCCATTCGGCTGTCGATCGGTTTGTCGGACGGCTTGTCCAAACTGGCGGCGCACTCGCTGCTGGATCCGGTGTTGCAGACCCCGGGGCTGCGCCTGCTGTGCCACGAGGGCGAGTTCGAACACCTGATGGCCGAGCTGGCCCTGCACCGCCTGGACCTGGTGCTGGCCGGGCAAGGGGCGCCGGTCAATGCCAACCTGCGTTTGTCGAGCCAATGGCTCGCTTCGTCTCCTGTCTGCTGGTATGGCGCACACCAGTGGGTCAGTCCAGAAACCTGCGCGCAATTCCCGACGTGCCTGCAGACATTGCCGGTCCTGCTGCCCACCCGCGACGCGCCTGTGCGCGCCGCGCTGGACCGGTGGTTCGATGACCACGATCTGGTGCCGCAGGTGGTGGGAGAGTTCGAGGACAGTGCCCTGATGTCGGTGTTTGCCGCCCGCGGTCTGGGGGTGTTTCCGATCAGTGTCCTCGGTGCGGAGGATCTCTCACTGATGCCTGGTCTGGCCTTGTTGGGTCAAAGCGAGGTGAAAGAAGACATCTACGCCATTTATAGCCACCGTACCCGTCACCATCCTCTGGTGCAGCAAGTGCTCGAGGGTGGAGGCCTGGCCCAGGGGCTCTGAATGCATGCGCCTGGCAGTGCCAGGCTGCTGTGCAGTGGCTTGCAGTGAGGGCTTGCCCACGCTGACGTCTGGCTGGGGTATCGACAAAGCGATGGCGGCTGCCCACAATGGGCCATGAGCTGTCGTCACTTCCATTGCCATGCCGTGTCAGCGTCTTGAACCTCAGGACTTGCTGCGCCGGGTGGATCCGGCCAGCCTGGGCTTTGCCAGTACGCTGGAGCTGGTCGAGCAGCCGCTGCCCTGGATCGGTCAGTCGCGCGCCGAGGCGGCGGCCCGCTTCGGCTTGGGCATGGCCCTGCCGGGCTACAACCTGCTGGTGGTTGGAGAAGCCGGTACAGGACGCACCACGCTGATGCGGCAACTGATGGAGCACCATGCGGCCACTTGCCCGGTACCGCCGGACCTTTTGTTTCTCCATCATGTGGAACAGCCCGAGCAACCCTTGGCCTTGCGCCTGCCCTGTGGTGAGGGACGTCAGCTGCGCCAGCGCATGCTGCAACTGGCGCGGCGTTTGCAAAGCGCTATTGCGCACCGGTTGGCCGAACCCGATGTGAAGGCCGAGAGTGACCGCATCGAGCAGGCCTACAAGAGCGAAGAATCGCGGGCCTATGCCGAGCTCAACGCCTTTGCCCAATCGCGTCACTTCAGCCTCATGCGCGAGCAGGGGAACCTGGTCTTTACCTGCCAGGATGAAAATGGCGAGCCCATGACGGCGGGCAAAGCCATGGCCCTGAGTGCGCAGGCCAGGGCCGAGATCGATCAGGCGGAATCAAGCCTGCGCGAAGAGATCGCCCGTTTTCTTGAAAAGACACGCTCGCTCGAGCATGTGCGCAACGAAGGGCTGGCGGCCTTGCGTCGCCAGATTGTGCGTCCCTTGCTCGAGCGCGAATGGCAGGAAGTGCGTCAGTCGGTGCACCCCGCACCAGCTGATCAGCAGCGGCTGGACGGCTGGCTGCAGGCGCTCCAAAACGAGGTGCTGGAGCATGTGGAGCTGTTTCAGGGCGGGACCGAAGATGAAGGGCTGCGCCTGGAGGCCTTGCAGGACTTGCTCGATGGCCTGCGTGTGAACGTGGTGGTCGATAACCATGGCCTGCATGGCGCTCCAGTGGTGCAGGAGGACAACCCGTCTTACCGGCAACTGTTCGGTTGCATCGAATACGAATCCGACGGGGAGATGCTGGTGACCGATTTCACCCGCATCCGCGCCGGCAGCCTGCTGCGCGCGCACGGCGGCTTTCTGATGCTGCACCTGCGCGATGTACTGACCGATCCGCCGGTGTGGGAACGCTTGCGTCGCTTTGTGCGTTGCGGACGCTTGCAGATCGAGGAACCTGGCGTGATGTACGCGCCGGTGGCGGCGGTCTCGCTCACGCCCGAGGTGGTGCAGGCCGAGGTCAAGCTGGTGCTGATTGCTTCGCCTGACGAATTCGATGCAGTGCAGACGCTGGACCCGGAACTGGCGCGGCGTTTTCGCTGCAAGGTGGATTTTGCCGACAGCTTCACCACAGGGCCGCTGGTCTGGCGCGACACGGCTGTGTTTGTGGCCCGCACTTGCGCACGCTGGGGATTGCCGCACTTTTCTGCAGCGGCGGCGGCATTGCTCATCGAAGACAGCCACCGCCTGGCCCAGGACCAGTACCGCCAAAGCGCCGTGTTCGCCGCCACCGAAGCCCTGGTCATGGAAAGTGCAGCCCTGGCCCGGCTCCGCAAGGGTGAGCTGGTCCAGCCCGCCGATGTGCAGGCGGCGTGCCAGGCGCGTGCTTACCGCCACAACGAACCTGAGGAACGCCTGCTCGATGCCCTGGCCCAGGGGGAGCGGGTGATTCCTTTGTCGGGGCGGATGGAGGCCAGCGTCAACGGCCTGAGCGTGGTGATGCTCGGCGACTACAGCTTTGGCTTTCCAGTGCGCGTCACAGCACGCACCCATGCGGGGGACAAAGGACTGCTGAGCATTGACCGTGAGGTCGATCTGTCCGGACCGATCCACGACAAGGGCGTGCTGGTGCTGCACAGCTACCTCATGTCCCTGTTTGCCCACCAGGCTCCGTTGGCGCTCGAAGCCAGTCTGGTGTTCGAGCAGGAATACGGCGGCATCGAAGGCGATTCGGCTTCGTGCGCCGAGCTCTATGCCTTGCTGTCTTCGCTCGCTGCCGTGCCGCTGGCACAGGGCATTGCCGTGACCGGTTCGCTCAATGCCAATGGTGACCTGTTGCCTGTGGGGGGCATCAACGAAAAGGTCGAGGGGTTCTTTCGCAGCTGTGAACGTGTGGGGCTCGATGGCACGCAGGGCGTGCTGATTCCAGAACGCAACCGGCGCCATCTGATGCTGGATGACCGTGTGATCGAGGCGGTTCGCCAGGGGCGCTTTCATGTCCATGCGGCAAGCACCGTGGCGCAAGGCATGACCTTGCTGTGTGGCTTGCCCTGGGGGGAACTGGGGCCCAATGGTTACCCTGCCGGCAGTCTGCTGGGCCGTGCACAGGCCCGTCTGCACCGTTTGCGGCAGGCTTTCGATGCCACCGGCGCGCACCACGAGCAGCCCGCGCACAAGCGCCGCCATTTGCATGACCACTGATGCGCGATGCCCAATGCGCAAGCACTGAAGTTCATTTCCCCCATTTGCACGGAAACCCGACATGGACCGCAAGACCCTTTGGCACCTGTTGTATTGGATGGCTGCGCTGCTGCTCTTGCTGAGTTTGCAGAACTGGTTGGGAGGCGGGCAGACCCAGCTGGTGCCCTACAGCGAGTTCGAACAGGCCTTGCAAGATGGACGGTTGCAGGAAGTGGTGGTGACCGACACCCACCTGAGCGGCCATCTGAAAACGCCAGAGCAGGGCAAGACCGAGCTGGTGGCGGTGCGGGTGGAGCCCGAGCTGGCCGCTTGGCTGGACGCCTACCAGGTGCCTTACCGCGCGGTACTGCAAAGCAGCTTGCTGCGCGATGTGCTGTCCTGGATCCTGCCTTCACTGGTTTTCTTTGGCTTGTGGTGGCTGCTGATCCGCAAGCTGGTGCAAAAGCAGGGCATGGGCGGACTCATGCAGATCGGCCAGAGTCGGGCCAAGGTGCATGTGACGCAGGACACCGGTGTGACATTCGCCGATGTGGCCGGCGTGGATGAAGCCAAGCAGGAACTCAAGGAAGTGGTGGATTTCCTCAAGCACCCGCAAGACTACGGCCGATTGGGGGCGCATATCCCCAAGGGCGTGCTGCTGGTGGGGCCGCCCGGCACGGGCAAGACCCTGTTGGCCAAGGCGGTGGCCGGTGAAGCCGGGGTGCCGTTCTTTTCCATGTCGGGCAGCGAGTTCGTCGAACTGTTTGTGGGTGTAGGGGCCTCGCGGGTACGCGATCTGTTCGAGCAGGCGCGCAAACTGGCACCGGCCATCGTGTTCATCGACGAGCTGGACGCGCTGGGCCGGGCGCGCGGCGTGTACGGTGGCTGGGGCGGGCACGACGAGAAAGAGCAGACCCTCAATCAGCTGCTGGCCGAGATGGACGGCTTTGACACCCAGGCCGGCGTCATCATTTTGGCGGCCACCAACCGCCCTGAAATTCTGGACCCGGCCCTGTTGCGCGCAGGCCGATTTGACCGGCAGGTGCTGGTGGACAAGCCCGACAAGAAAGGGCGGCTGGACATCCTGCAGGTGCATGCGCGCCGCGTCACACTCGCCCCCGAACTCTCGCTCGACGAGGTGGCGGCGCTGACGCCGGGCTTTTCGGGAGCCGATCTGGCCAATCTGGTCAACGAAGCCACCATCGTCGCCACCCGGCGTCAGGCCAGTCACGTCACGCTGGCCGATTTCACCGCTGCCATCGAGCGCATCGTGGCGGGCCTTGAAAAACGCAACCGCCTGCTCAACCCTGCCGAACGCCGCACTGTGGCCCACCACGAAATCGGTCATGCGCTGGTGGCCCTGAGCCTGCCGGGCAGCGACGTGGTGCACAAGGTCTCGATCATCCCGCGCGGCATCGGCTCGCTGGGCTACACCATCCAGCGCCCGCTGGAAGACCGCTACCTGATGACACGCGAAGAGCTGGACAACCGCATCTGCGTGCTGCTGGGCGGGCGCGCCGCCGAGCAGCTGATGCTGGGCACGGTGTCGACCGGAGCTGCTGACGATCTGGTCAAAGCCACGCAGCTGGCGCGCGACATGGTGATGCGCCACGGCATGGACGAGGCGCTGGGCTGCGTGAGCTACGACAGCCCGCACCCGCCGATGCTGATGGACGGTCTGCCCGACGACTGGCGTGCCCGCCCGCCGGTGTCCGAGGCCACCCAGGCGGCCATGGATGGGGCGGTGCACGACATCATCGCTGCCGCGCTGCAGCGTGCGACAGACCTGTTGGCGCAGCGCCGCGCGGTGATCGAACGCTGTGTCCATGCCTTGCTGGAGCGTGAAACGCTGGATGCGGAGGCGTTGCGCAGACTGATCGAGGGCTGAGGGGGAGCGCAAGCATCTGCTGACTCGAGACCCGGCAGGCCTGCCCTGGCTTATTCCGAAAGTGTCGAGTCCGACAGGGAGGAGGTCCAGGTGAGCTCGGCTTCGAAACCCCGATCACTTCCCGTGGCGGGGGAGCGCAGTTGCAAGCCGATTCCCATGGGGGTTAGCAGTGTCCGCACGATTGACAGGCCAAGCCCTGCGCCATGGCTGTCTGGGCGCGCCCGGTAAAAGCGCTCGTGCAGTCGCTCCAGCGTTGCGACCGGCAAGGGTTCGCAGTCGTTGGCGATCCAGATGCGCGTGGGTGATGTGCGCAGTTCAACGCGAACTGCACTGCCAGGCGTGGCGTACTTGATGGCGTTTTCCAGCAGGTTCCCGAGCACGATCCCTAAAGCGTCCACATCGCCTTCAACGGTCACGGGCGATACCGCAAGGCCCAAGTCTATTTTCGCCCCAGTGCGCCAGCGGTGGTCGTTGCAAAGCAGCTGCAGCAATGGCCCCAGATCGACGACACCGCGCTTGAAGGCTATGCCGGACTCTGCACGGGCCAGTTGCAGGAGTTTCTCGCTCAGGGTCTGCAGGCGTTGCAGCAGTTGGCGAACGGTAGACAGTGTTTTTCGTTGCTCCTCGGTGAGCGCAGTTTTTTCGAGCAGGCTCATCTGAACAGCCGCCGCAGCCAACGGGGTACGCAGTTCGTGGGCGCTGTTGGCCGTGAAATGGCGCTCCGCTTCGAGCGCGGACTTCAGGCGATGCATCAGCTGATTGAGCGTGTGGGCCAGGGGTTGAAGTTCCTGCGGCAAGTCTTGTGTGGATACAGGTTTGAGGTCTGAGCTTCCCCTGCGGGAGAGTTCAGCATCGAGCATTCGCAATGGCTGGCTGGCTTTTTTGACAATGACCAGCAGGCTCAGTGCCGACAAAGGAAGCAAGGCCAGCAAGGGCATGAGCAAAAACGTCAGCGTGTTCAGCAAGGTTTCTGATCGATGGCCGGATCTCTCGGCAATCGCCAGCAGGTAGTCACCGTTGCGGCTTCTTTCGATGTAGACCAGATGGTCCTCGGTGTCCTGAAAGCCAGGTTTGAGTTCCGGTGCAAGCGGTGTGGTGGGCGCCGCGTGCGATCGCAGCAGCATCCGGCCAGAGGCATGGAACATTTGGTAGACCAGGTATTCCTTGTGCTGCGCAGGCTCAAGCGCACCTTCATCGGCTGCCTGTGGATGCTCCATGGCATGGTCTTCGGGGTCCAGCTGCATGATCGCCAACGGCAGCAGGCGCTGGGCGGTTTCCTGCAGGCTCGCATCGAAGATCTCGTCGGTTTCGTGCTTGATCACCAGCGCAACCGAAACCACCATCCCTGTCCAGAGCACCACCAGGATCAGCAGTGTCGATCCGAGCAATTGCCGAACGATGCTGCCCGATGTCATGACTCGGCCTCATGGACCAGACGATACCCAAGACCCCTGATGGTTTCTACTCGCTGTCTGCCAATTTTTTTTCGAATGCGGCTGATGTAGACCTCCAGCGTGTTGCTGCCGACTTCATCGGCAAAGCTGTAGAGCGTCTGATCCAGTGTGTCCTTGGTGACGATTCGTCCGGGGCGGCTGGCCAGTTTTTCAAGCACAGCCCACTCCTTGGCGGTCAGATCAATGTCCATGTCGCCCACCCGTGCCCGTCGCCCCTGAAGGTCCAGCGCCAGTGAGCCCACATTCAGCCAGGTGCTGGCGCTGCCCTGGGCGCGGCGCAGCACTGCTCCCAATCGGGCGAGCAGCTCCTGCACGTCAAAAGGCTTGACCACATAGTCGTCTGCGCCGCGTTGCAGGCCTGCAATCCTGTCAGAGACTTGGTCACGCGCCGTCATGATGATCACGGGGGTGGTGTTGCCGCGCGCGCGCAGCTTGCCAAGCCAGTCCATGCCATCACCATCCGGCAGGTAAAGGTCGAGTAGCACGGCGTCGTAGGTGCTGATCCGGATGGCAGTGTCGGCGCTGTCCAGGCTGGCAACGGGGTCAACGGCGAAACCCTCGGCACGCAGCATCGCGGTCAGTGCCTCGCTCAGCGCAGATTCGTCTTCAATCAATAAAAGTTTCATGGCCAGCACTTGGGGTGGGGCCAGTGTAGCGGCTGCATGTCTTATGCAGCACGATGGCCGGTAGGCCCGTGGGCCGTTCAGCTTGGGTTCATGTGATCCGTCTAGATTGCGTGGGTAACCATCGGCAGGACGCCAGGAACAGGGCGATGGATGGCGCCCATTCATGCGCTCCTTGGCTGCACCCTGCTGGCTTTGTCCATGTGGCATGGGCGCTTGCACGGAGCAGGTCCTGATCGAGCGTCCCGTCTTCATGCCTGGCCGAGCGGGATGTTGCCGGTCTTTGCTTTGGGGAACCAGACATTCATGAATGACAGCTCAGGCCCGCACCTCACAGGGCTGCAGGAAAACGTTTTCTTCCGCTATTTCATCTTTTTCCTGCTGATCGCTTTCAGCTGGGATCTGGCGGACCTCGACCTGAAGGTCATGTCCTTGCTGGGCGACTCCAGAGGTTTTGCGTTCAAAAACCACCCTTTGCTGGCGCTGTGGCTCCATGACCGTGGCAAGCAATTGGCGTTGGTGGTTTTTTTGGCGATGGTGACATGGGTCTGGCGTCCGGTGGGGCCCTGGAAACAGTTGTCAAAGGATCAACGCGTGATGGCGTTGATCGCGGTGCTGGCCAGTTTGCTGTCGGTGAGCCTGATCAAACGCTACAGCTTGACCAGCTGTCCCTGGGAGCTTGAGGTTTTTGGGGGTGTCGCGCGTTACATCCCGCACTGGCAGTGGGGTGTGCATGACGGGGGGGGTGGAAGGTGTTTTCCGGGGGGGCACGCTTCTTCTGCGCTGGGCCTGATGCCGGCGAGCCTTCCATTTCTGGTCCACAGTCAGCCCTCTTTGAGAAAAACGGGTCGACGGATTTTTCTCCTGACTTCAGGGACTGGCTTGCTCTTTGGTCTGGTTCAGACCCTGCGCGGCGCGCATTACCCCAGCCACACGCTGTGGACGGCGGTCATTTGTTGGGCGACGGGTGCAGGGGTGTACCTGGCATTGCAGCGTCGCAGGATCGTCTTGGTCCAGTAGCAAAAGTCCCCCAGGCAACCACGCAGAGCGCATGGCCTAAATGCGATCTGCGCGGCTGCCCGGCCAGTGGCCAAACGACAGGCCTAATCATCGAGATCCCAAAGCCGGTGTGTGTCGAGTTCGATGCGTGCCTGGTTGTGCAGACTGTCCAGCAAGAGGCGCTGGCTGGCGAGCTGCTGTTCGTTGGCCAGGCGCCGGTTCTGGATCAGCTCGGTCATGCTGTGCTCACCCAGGGTGTAGGCCGTGAGGGACTTGTCGGCCGCCAGCCGCTGGGTTGCGGCGGCTGCGCGCAGGGCAACCAGCGCCTGGGCCTGCTGCGCCAGCTGTTGCCAGCGGGCCTCAAAGTCTGCGGTCAGCTGGCGTTCGAGCTGCTGTACCTGCTGCGCCAGGGCATGCGCCTCGGCCAGGGCCGCCCGAGCCTGGCTTTCGCGGTACGTGCCTGACAGCGGCACCGCCACCGAGACACCCGCCAGCTGCTCGCTGCCAGCGCGTTCGCGCGCGGTGTAGAAACCCACGGTTGGATCGGGCCAGCGGTCACGCTCCAGACGTTCCGCCAGCTGCTGCTGGCGGCGGGCTTCGGCGCGCAGCAGGTTCAGTTCGTGGTGATGGGTCAGAAAGTCCTGCAGTGCCGCCTCCAGCGGCTGAGCGGGCAGTGCCGGTGTGGGGACATCGTCCTCGGGGCCGCGCGGCTGGGGCAGTCCCGGGTACAGGCGTTGCAGCTGCGCGATGCTGCGTTGCAGCTCAGCCTGCGCCAGACGGCTGGTGGCCTCGCTGCGTTGCAGTTCGGCCTTGGCCAGCCGGGCGTCCAGTTGGGAAACGTCGCCCTGACGCAGCCGCACCTGCGCCTGACGGTCCAGCTCGCGCGCCAACTGCAGCTCGCGCTCGGCGTTGTCGGCATCCAGCCGCGCACGCAACGCGCCAAACCATTGTGTCAGCAGCGTGCGGCTGGCCTCGTGCAGCGCATCGGCCAGACCAATGCGCGCAACTTCGCGGTCCTGCTCTGCCAAGCGCGCGTCCATGTCGGCCTTGCCCCAGAGGCGCAGCGGGCGTTCCAGCGCCAGCGTGGTTTCGGCAAAGCGTTCCTGCGGTT
>Ga0255208_1000030_pt1 | contig 44362 bp, 50 predicted proteins | sample Miss_Miss_RepB_8_FD_183623 | JGI IMG/M metagenome (GOLD analysis project Ga0255208, IMG submission 183623) | Freshwater microbial communities from Mississippi River, Louisiana, United States - Miss_Miss_RepB_8d | ecosystem: Environmental > Aquatic > Freshwater > River | place: USA: Louisiana...
AGGCGGTCAGACCGGAGCAGGCATACGTACAGGCCTGCTCCTGTGCGAGATTGCCATAGTCAATCAGATAGCGCGGATGCGGGATAAGGCTGTGCGTTGCGAAGCCACCATCGCGATGAATACCCAGCGCCGATCAGCGGCTACGTGCTAAAGAGCCAGCCGTGCACTTTGAAATCAGACCATAACTGGCAAGGGATTTGCTTAACACGTGTCTTGTTACATTTCATGCACAATCTCTGTGGATAACTTTGTTGATAGCTTGCACGAAACAGGCTTAAGTGCTTGAAAGAACCGGGCACACCCGGTCTTGCCTAGAAATTAGGCAATTTTTAATTGTTATTTTTCAATTACTTAGCAGATTCCCCCAAGGTCTTCCCACGACAGTTCGTCCATTACCATGCAGCTTGACGCTTGTGACATTTTGTGCATAGCTCTTGACTGCGACGGATCCAAGACCCACGGCTTCCGAAAATATCACCGAAAGCAGCTGCTTAGACCTCCAGCCGAAAGGAACATCAAGCTTATGAGTGAACCACGTCGGCCATGGAGCCCAGCAAAGCAAGCTGATGCGCCTCAGATCAATCGCGAACCTCATGAGGTGCCGCTTGAGGTTCCTTTTTCACAAGCCCTTTGGTTTTGGCTAAAACTTGGCTTTATTAGTTTTGGTGGGCCAGCCGGCCAGATCGCCATCATGCACACAGAGCTCGTCGAGCGGCGTCGATGGATTAGCGAGCAGCGCTTCCTGCATGCGCTTAACTATTGCATGCTCTTGCCCGGGCCTGAAGCTCAGCAACTTGCAAGTTATCTTGGCTGGCTAATGCACCGGACTTGGGGAGGCGTACTGGCAGGGACACTTTTCGTACTTCCTTCGCTCGTGCTGATCATCGCGCTAAGCTGGATTTACCTGCGCTTTGGTGAACTGAGCCTGGTGGCGGGCATTTTCTACGGTCTCAAGCCGGCGGTGACCGTGCTTGTAATCCAAGCTACTTATCGAATTGGGAAACGAGCCCTAAGAAATCGCTGGATGTGGTGCTTGGCTGCCACTTCATTTGTAGCGATATTTGCGTTCGAAATCGCATTCCCGGTGATCGTGCTTGCAGCGGGTCTGTTCGGCTTGTTTGCCTCTAAGCATCTACCCGATCTGTTTGCTAGCAAGCCACCTCATGCAGTTGCAAATCAGATGGAAGCAAGAGCAATCATTGACGATGACACACCAACACCAGAACACGCTCGATTTAAGCGCTCGAAATTACTTAAAGTCCTGCTTGTGGGTATAGGCTTGTGGGCTGCCGCAATGGCCTGTTTAGTCGCCACACTAGGTGCACAAGCAACGCTGACACAAATGGCCTGGTTTTTTACGAAAGCGGCATTGCTTACCTTTGGAGGCGCTTATGCCGTCTTGCCCTATGTTCACCAGGGCGCTGTGGAGACTCACCAATGGCTGAGCGCCACCCAGATGATCGATGGTCTTGCGTTGGGGGAAACAACGCCAGGACCTCTCATTATGGTGGTTGCATTTGTTGCCTTTTTAGGTGGCTGGTTCAAGGCTGTACTCGGGCCCGATGCCCTCTTTTTGGGTGGGGCTCTTGCCGCATGTATCGTTACATTTTTTACCTTTCTGCCGTCATTCATCTTTATTCTTGCTGGTGGTCCAATCATCGAATCAACAAAGGGGAGGCTTGGATTTACGGCACCCCTTAGCGCGATCACTGCAGCGGTCGTTGGCGTCATCCTCAATCTGGCGATGTTTTTTGCTCACCACGTCATTTGGCCAAAGGGATTTTCTGGAAGCATTGACTTCATAGCTTTCTGCATAGGACTGATGATGGCCTTACTCATTTTGCTCACAAGGATGGGTCCGATCGCGCTGCTTGCGATGAGTGCATGCCTAGGCTTAGCGGCCAAATTTCTGCAAATGACTTAGCACAGACATCGGATTGATTTTCTTATGCAGCGTTTATGCATATCATCCGAAGCGACAATCTTTTACCGTGTTCAGTAAAAGGACTAATGCCATCAAAACAAGGAAGCATCGACCGGGACTCAGTCAGAGCGCTCCCCAGGAGATGTCGCTTCGCATTGGAGCGCTATCCAAGCTCAGCGGTATCCCAAGCCCAACACTGAGAGCTTGGGAGCTACGTTACGGTGCATTCAAGCCTGTCAAGACCCCAAGCGGTCAGCGCCTTTATGCGCGAAGTGAAGCCTCCCGGGCCGTTTTAATCAGGCTCTTAGCCGACCAAGGCTTCTCATTGCAGCAACTCGCAAACGCAGGACTCAATGAGCTCTTAAGCTTAAAAGACTCCTCGCGTCAGGGCGACGACAGCTTCGCGAAGCAAACGCCAAAGCTAAAAAAACAGCAAACAGCGCCTTTGCGTGATCAGTCTAGAGAAGCATTGAAAGTGCTCATTCTGGGCGAATCCCTGCCGCTTCGGCTTCTCCAAAGCGGCATCCAGGCCAAGCTCCAATCATTTGGCCTCAGTCTTGAGGTCGGCAAACAAGCGCCCAAAGCTAAGCACTACGCTGATGACAGGCTTGGCCTTGTCATGCTCGAAATCGTGTCGATGCTCGAGCAGGATTGCCAAGCGGTACTCCACATTAAAGCGAAATTGGGCTCCAAGCCCCTGATGCTGCTTTATCGCTTTGGCGCAGCCCATCTTGTAAGCCTGCTACGCAACGCTGGCATTGCGGTATACCGAGAACCGATCGAAGACGAGCGCTTGGTCGATGCCATGAGCGCCCTTTGCCGCAGCGACCGCTCTCAGGATGAGGATGCAGCAACAGTAACGCGCCCGCGTCGCTACAGCATAGCCAGAATCAGACAGATCGCACAAAGCATGCCCTCGACAAGCTGCGAGTGCCCGAGACATGTATCCGAGATTCTCGAGCAACTCCTTGCCTTTGAGGATTACAGCCAACAATGCTTAAGTAACGGTGCCAAAGACCTCGCCTTGCATGCCGAATTACTACGCGTTGCAGCAATCACGCGGGCGCAATTTGAGGATGCGCTTGAGGCGGTGGCCCGCCACGAAGGGTTCAAGCTCTAGTCTCACCGGAGCCCCTTCTTTGTGCTTCATGCCATGCATTTGATTGCATCACTTTTGCATAGCAACACTTATGCAAAACAAAGGGTGTTTCAAGCACTGCCATTGATTAGCGCGTAACCTTTGGTCTCGGTGTCACTCAGCGTCTCGCATGTGGAGAGACTCATGCAAATTGTCATTCATCAGGCAGCACAAGCATTCGGAGTGAGCGCACTCAAGCACTCACGAGTGCGCGTATTGAACCGCTTAGGTCCCTTCGAGGATCTTATCCACGCGGTGCAAATCGCGACTGGCTCAGTTAACTCGAGTACAGGTGGCATACAGGCAGAGTGCCAGATTAAGCTCCGGCTCGCAGGCAACAGACTGCTCGAAGTGAGCTCTCGGGACGGAATGACCACCCGAGCCTTTGAACAGGCCCTGCAAAAAGCCCGTGAGCAGCTAGAAGCGCGGTTTACAGCACAATTAGAAACAGATTCGTCCGTCAGCTAGCGATTTCATTCGCGATCAACTTTTGCCACTGATACGATTTGCTTGGGTATGTCGCAGCAATGCTGCGCCTGACCACTACGTACATAAATCATGGAGACGAACATGCTTAAGAAATGGCTAATAAGTGCTGCCTTTGCCATAGGGGCATCGGGTGTTGTCTTAGCCCAGGATTGCAAACCATCAAAGTGGGGTGCGAATGACGAGATAGGCGCTGCAAATTACATCACGCCTCAATCCGTCTTGGCTGCGACAAAGCTAGTCAAAATGGGCCAGACGCATCCCCTCGGTATTGTCGTAGAGCCTGGCATGCCAGCGTTCCCTCCTCGTAGCGTATCGCTACAAATTGTCTCTCCGGGACAGCATAATGGAAGGGATCTGACTAAAGATTTTGGATGGCCCGCTGTTTATAACGATGACCTTGCGCAACTTTGGTTCGGTGTTGGTCCGCAGCTAGATGGCCTTGGGCATCTTGGAGAAAAAAATCTATATTACAATTGTAACCATGCCTTTGACTTCGTGACCTTAACAGGCCTGACTAAACTGGGAACCGACAAAGTCCCTCCTATGGTTGCACGAGGTGTTTTAATCGACATGGCCAAGCATTTTAAAGTGGAGTCCATGGCGCCAGGGCAAGCCATCACACCGGCTGATATCGACGCCGCAATGAAAGCTCAAGGCGTGCAGATTCGGCAAGGAGATGTGGTGCTTTTTCACACAGGCTATACCGATGCAAAACTTAAAAGCGACCCCAAAACCTGGGTTTCGACACAGCCTGGACTAACAAATGCTGCTGCTGTTCATCTTGCAAAGATGAACCCCATGGCTGTAGGTGCCGATACTTGGGGTCTTGAAGCGGTACCCCCAGCACCCGGTGATCGTGTCTTTTATGGACATGTGACCTTTTTGAAAGAACACGGTATCTACATCTTAGAAACGATGAATACCGGGCGTCTTGCCAAAGAATCCGTCAAGGAATTCATGTTTGTGCTTGGTCAGGCACGCGTGAAGGGCGCTGTTCAAATGATGATCAATCCGGTAGCCATGTGGTGATCGCCCCCTAAAGATCTGGATGGCTGATCGCACAACCCTCATAATCCTATTGGGTATGATGGCGGGTTCAGTCATCGATGCACCAGCGCCAAGGGAGACAAAGTTTGAATACGACCTACAAAGCGATCGCATTTGACACTGGCGGAACAGTGCTGAATTGGCATGGGAGCCTTCTTGCCGAAGTTCAGCGTATCAATGACTGGGGGTCGCAAGACTTCGATCGTCATGACTTTGTGAACACCTGGCGACGAAACACCATGAAGGGTATCGTTGGCCAGAAGCATCCAAGTTTTCATATGGATGACGTGCACTGGGAAACGCTTCAGCAAACCATTGATGCATTTCATTTGCCCGCACTCAGCCCGCAGACCCTAGACCAACTTTGGCGTGGTTGGCACCGCCTGCGAACTTGGGAGGATTTCCCGGCTGCACTGGACACTATACGTCAGCTTGCCCCCGTTATTTCGTTCACGATGTTGCCTTGCTCGCTCGTGATTGATGTGTCGCGTATTAACAGCATCACCTGGGACGCGATCATTTCCTGTCAAATGATTGGCATCTACAAACCCCATCCAGAGGCCTATCAAACAGCTGCCTCGTGGTTGGGACTCAAGCCAGCGGATATACTCATGGTGGCTTGTCACAACTTCGATTTAAATGCAGCGCAAGACGCTGGGTTTAACACCGCCTTTGTAAGACGACCAGATGAATGGGGTCCTTCTGGCCCACCTGACCCGATACCTAACCGCAAGTATGACTATATCGTTGATCGCTTTGATGAACTCGCGTTAGCACTGAAATCTTGAGCCTAGCGTTTCTTTTTAAATACCGTTATTGCTTTCGATTGTCACCTTGCGGCTATTAAACATCACCAACCACTTGCTTAGCATCAGATCCTTAGCTCACGACAGGGCACTGGTCATGCAGTGCATTCGGACAAGCTTGCCAAGCTGTATGGGGGCATTACTTCTCCCAGCCTCCTTGATGTTGGTCACCGACGAAGTTCGTTGGGGAGTCGAAGACTTTATTGCCGCCTTTATATTATTGATGACCATGCAAGCAGCGCTTCGTTATGCTCTAAGCTCACCGTCGCTTCGATTTGGCCGACTAATCGGCATCGCGCTTGCGCTTGGAGCCATTGTGTTTTGGGTGAATGCGGCGATTAAACTATTTTAGTGGCGTCGATGGATGAGTCGGTTTTCGGGCTACATCAACATGCTGGTCTAGCTATCATATCGATACCTTTGATCCAATGCGTAGTGTCTGGCCAAGCTGAATAAAAGCCACCCATATATTTTATGTGTAGCCACTATCAAGCGGTACGAGAAGCAGAGCGGTTAAAACGCTACTTCGGTACGTCTGATCTACCCGAAGGCGCTCGCTTTGATATTTGGCCAGGCTACACTGCGCCGTTTTTTCGTCGACACCGGTTTGCCGATGTTGGGGATGAAGCCGTGCCCGACATAGAGGTTTTACTTGGCACTTTTGGCCTTATTCCCCACTGGGCAAAGGATAACAAGATAGCGCGCCAAACTTATAACGCTCGGTCGGAGACGATTGCGAGCAAGCCAAGCTTTCGAGACGCCTGGAAAAAGGTACAACACTGCATCATCCCAGCGGAGAGCATCTTCGAACCTGACTGGCGATCAGGCAAGGCGGTAGCGACGCAGATTAGCCGATCCGACGGGCTACCGATGGGTATTGCTGGGCTTTGGGCATGGTGGAAGTCTCCTCATGGGATAGAACAGCATAGTTTCACCATGATCACTATCAATGCGGAGCAACACCCATTGATGAAACAATTTCACAAAGCTGATGACGAAAAACGGATGGTGGTAATCCTCCCAGAAAACCGCTACGACGATTGGCTTTTTTCAGATCAAACGCATCGAGTCGATTTCCTCCAAGCCTACCCTGCCGATGCTCTGCGTGCAAAAGCAGTCGAACCAAGCCATCACAAGGATGATCGCCTTTTGTAGGCATCCAAACCGCCCTTGGCTTTCCACTCCTCCTTTGGGATTTGCTCGGAAAAGATCACCGCACCACCATAGTCAACAAACTCGAGATAGCCCTCCATTTCATCGATAGCAGCCGCCTTGTTATCGGCCGAGGCTATAGGAATAATCGCAGTTGCAAGCAAAGTAAATATGACAAGCAGTCTTTTAAGATCTTTCATCATCGCTTCTCCCAGAGGAGGTCTACATTAACATTGAGCAACATCATTCATCCTTATGCTACAAAAGCACAAACTCTTTGCCATCGCACTCACTGCGATTCTTCATGCTGCTTTGTACCTACTCGCCTTTGAGCATTTTGCATCGCTGCTAGATCGCTCGTCAAAGCGAATCTCTGAGCCTACTGTGCTAATTGCGCTTGACTTGGAGCGTGAGCCACCCGTACAACCGATCAAGGCCGAACCCATCTTGACTGAGACCAGGCAAGCAATCCCTGATGATCAGCGAGCTTTTATGGCGGCCCCGCCAGCACCCACTGCACAGGATTGGGTCTTTGCATCAAATTACACAAATAAGAACAGCAAGGGATACCGCTACTTCTGGGGCCAGCAGGTGCGCAGCATGATGGGCACGGCTTATGAGGGGACCGATGAGGGTATGGTGCGCTTTCGCGTTGAGATTGCCCCAAACGGCAAACTTACGCGTCTTGAGACGCTCTGGGCCACGTCAAGCAAGGCAGAGCAACTTGCTCGGCGGGCAGTCATAACCATGCCAGCGCTTCCGCCAACGCCTACTGGCAAACCATTGGTGTTTGAACGAACTATTCGCTTTACCGCCTTCGAGTCGGAAGCAGAACCGAGTTATAAAGACGATTGCGAACCTGAGCCTGTGGGCTTTCGCAATCCTTTTGCCTGGGATGGGCGCTCACACCAAGAAAACTCAACATCAGCCTCGCTTACGTCAACGGCTAGTCCCCTGGAAGCAGAACGCAGCCAGGCACTTGGTGCCCAGGCCATGGCCGATTGCCTCAGGCAACTACCCCAGGATACGATCGAGGCAGAAGAGGAACGTGCTAAGCGTATGATGGCGCGTTGGCGATGGAAATAGATCCGGCCAGTCTGCGCTGAAAGGCAAAGCCCAGCCACTCATCAACGACCGAATTGCTAAGCATGAACGATATCAATATCGATTTACTTACACATCTCGCGATTTACGGCCTGATCGGTTATATGCTTTTTGTTATCGCCATGGTTGCCAAAGAATCGAACGTACCAAGAATTGGAAAGATTTGGATGTTTATTGTTCTTGGCGCCGGTTTTTCCGGCTGGATTGTTAAAGATATAATGACGCTTACCCTGCTCTAATACTCGTAAGCACAGCACGGTAACCAATCTGACCGTTGCGCAGTCGTTCGTAGGCCAACGCGGCTTGATCCAAGGGCCAAGTTTGAATCGCCGGTGGAATGTTTGTGAGCACGCTGTAATCGAGCAGTTGCTCCGACTGGCGCGGCGTACCTGTCATTACGCCGAGCACTCGACGCTCGCCAGAAACCAGCCAGCCCGGACTGATATGCAATGGTTCGCGTCCCATACCAAGCAACACTAGACTTCATCGCCTTGACAGTCCGGTGATAAGCGCGGAGACAGCATGAATTACCGGCACACAAGATAGGCGCGGCATACACCGAGGCAAGCGACTCAGGAGTAGGTACAAGCGCAGTAGCACGAACCAGGACACAATCCGCAGAGCCGCCATCAAAGGTTGCACCGACGGTGGGCTGATCTTCGCAAAGATTGAAGTGCTCTTGCCTGCAAGACATAGATGATAGGCAGTGCCCTACCAAACGTCCCATACCAAGCCGCTGCCCAAGGAACCAGCCAGAGGAAACAGCCCTACCCTTCGCTCGAATACGCCTCACAATTTCATGGCCTGGCACACGGGGATAAGTGAGCCGCTTATCGAGCCCTTTGATGGTCGTGCGGTCGGCACCATACAAGCCACAAGCATCCACATCGACCAATACCTCGTGCTCGGAAGGCTCGGGGCGATTGCGCTCGACATGTTCGAGGACGCCGGGCCCTGTTACCTGAAAATGTTGGTCAGCGATCCGGGGCGGTCGGTGAACACGCCATGTAGGGTGCCCCCGTGGTTGGTGCCAAGCACGCCCATACCCCCAGCGGCACCGTCATTTCGGCCGCGGACAGGTGTTTTGGTCGATTGATCAAGCAAACGGTCTCGACAAGCAAATTTTTAACTTGTCAATCGAGCCGATCCATTCAATTGTTTTTATCTATTAAATAGGGACAACCTATAAAACTCTTATTTAGGAATTATTCCTGTTGACAAGAAAGTAAGTATTAAATAAGAATAATTCCTATGTCGTATTAAATACCTAATGCTATCAATTGAGCTAATACATGTCTAAATCAGAACTTCCCAGGTCGCACAAGCCTCTCGGTACGTCCATTCGCTACTGGCTCATTGGCTTTAGCCTGATCGGTCATTCCGCGGCTAACGCCCAGCTCAAGCAAGCGGAAGCAAGCGTTGAAGTCCATGCAAAGCGCGAGTTCGAGGAGGGAAAATCAGCACTAAAGGCGAACACCACACGCATCGGCAAAGGGCTGATGGAGCTTCGGGACATCCCTCAGTCACTGACCGTTATTACCGAGAAGCTTCTCGATGACCGCAATCTCGACACACTAAAGGAAGCACTAAAGCAAAGTGCTGGTGTGAGTTTTCAAGCGGCTGAGGGCTCTGAGGAAGATATCAGGATACGGGGATTCTCATTGCAATCCACGGGCGACATTTTTATCGACAGCATGCGCGACCCAGCGTTTTATGAACGTGATAGTTTCAATTGGGATCGTCTCGAGATACTGCGCGGTTCAGCCTCCATGCTTTTTGGCAGGGGCTCGACAGGCGGTGCTGTCAATCAGGTCAGTAAGATACCTTTGAGCTTTTCGCGTAAGTCGGCCGATCTAACAATTGGCAGCGGCGACTATCGACGATTCACTGCGGATCTCAACCATGTGATCGCGCGCGATCAAGCCTTGCGTCTCAACCTCATGAGGACGCTCGGTGACCGCGATGGCCTCAAAACCGATAAAGCAGGCGTGGCATTCAGCTATGCCATTGATATCGGTACTACGAATGAATGGATCTTTCAAGGCTACGCTTTAGATAACAATAATGGGATTCATTACGGTTTACCCTGGCTGTCGCCAAGCAAGAATAGCTCAGGCAATTTACTTTGGCCGACTGATCCGAAAAATTATTATGGCGCTGCAAGTGACTACAACCGGACTGGCACAAGGCAAGCCTCGGTACTCCATATTCATCGCATGAGCGGTCAGGCCGAGTGGCGAACTGCGCTTCGCCTCGCTCAGTACGACCGCGATCAGCGAGCAAGCGCCGTTCGCTTTGCTCCAGCTAATCAGCAAGTCAATAACTTAGCCGTCGATGTCGATACCTTCTCGCCGGCAACCGTGCTCACACGAGGCAATAACGTCAAGATCATGGACATGCGCACGGCATATCTTCAATCGGACTACGCAGCCGAGCACCACTGGTGGAGCCTCAAGCATAAGGTACAAGCCGGGATCGACATGGCCATTGAGGATTTTGAAAATCGCACAGCAAGCGCCATTGCTGCAAAACCGAGAACGACTGTAGGCAGCCCCAATGATGGCTTAGGCGTTGATGAGGCTTCCCGCGCACTAACGCTTACGCGTCGCTTCCATGCAAAGGCCTTTGGCGCCTACGCACAAAATCTTCTCAACCTTTCTGAAAGCTGGAAACTACTTGGGGGGCTTCGATTCGACCAATTGAGCGGTGATTATCGAAACCTCGTAAGGCCAAGCGCCACTTCAGCAAGCAACCCTTGTACCGTACAAGCCAATGCCAGCCTTGGCCGACATGACGCCCTGTGGAGTAAGCGCAGCGGTCTGTTATATCAACCGAGCGAACAAAGCTCCTGGCATCTTTCTTACGGTACCTCGTTCAACACTTCTGGTGACACCTATCAGTATGACGCAGGCACTGTTAACACGGCACCCGAATCGAGCCGAAATATCGAGTTGGGCGGCAAGTTCGAACATCTTGAGGGTCAATTAAGTACCCGCTTTGCCTTCTTTCACACCACCAAATACAACGAACGAAACCGTGACGCCGACACTGTCAATGCTTGTAACTACGTGCTGTCTGGTGAGCGGCACGCAGCTGGCATCGAATTCGATGCAGCTGGCAGGATCAATCCGTCCTGGGAAATGTATCTATCTTATGCTTACATTCCCACGGCAAAAGTCGATGCTTCAAGTGGTGCGGCGGGCACGGAGCCCATTGGTGCAAGACCAGGACTCACGCCGCGTCATAGTGCAAGTCTTTGGAGCAGTCTTAAGCCCCGAAGTGATGTGCACCTAGGAGCTGGCCTTAATTATCGCAGCAGTGATCGACCGGTGGGTCTAGCGCAGAGCTCAACGATTCAAGCACCAGGCTTCGTAACTATCGACGTCATGGCTGAAATCATCGAAGGACCTTGGGCTTACAAACTCAACCTGGTCAATCTTACGAACAAACACTATGCCGACCTCCTCTACCGCGGCCACTATGTGCCTGGAAGACCACGGACGCTTCAGCTAAGCGCAAGCTATAACTTCTAATCCGATATGAAATCAATCAAGCGACGTCAATGGTTTGCGCAGGCCTTTCAGCGCGGTATACCACTTTTCATTTCCGCAACAGGTGCACTTCAATCAACTAACGCAGCACTCGCCCAAATGATGCAGTTGAGTGCACACGAGCAGGCAGAACCCTTAACCGATACGCCCGAAACTTCGAAATCGGCGCATCTTGCGGCACTATCATCGACATTCCTTGCCTCATGGCGCAGCCCGAGAAAGGATAGTGACCACTATCTTGGGCTTATCCACGCCGACTGGCAGGCAGAGCGATGCCGAATCCTTGAACGCGTGAAACTAAATGGACGCCCACACGGTCTTAATCAGCTTGCTGATGGCAGCGTGATTGCGATGGGGCTGCGTCCTGGTCGATGGCTGATGCATTGGAGAGGCTCGAGTGAACGCTACATTAATGCTGACAATGGCTTCGCGTTTAATGGCCATGCTGCCATTTGCGCAGATCGCTCTGTAATCTACACCACTGAGACCTCGGTTCATGACCAGCGCGGTTACCTCGCTGTTAGGGATGCCAGGCGATTCGAAGTGCTTGAGCGCTGGCCCACGAATGGTATTGAGCCTCACCATGTTTTGCTTGATCGGCATGGGCGACTTTGGATTGCGCATGGCGGAATTCGCCGAGGTGCGATGGATCAAAAGCTTGATCTTGCGTCTATGCAATCCAAGCTGAGTTGTATGGATGCGCAAAGCGGTGCGGTTATCGGCGAGTGGTCTTTAGCCGATCGCCGACTGTCGATGCGTCATCTTGCGTTGAGCGAGGTAGCACATACTGCTTCATCACCCCATCAAGTGCTCATTGGTATAGCGATGCAAGCCGAACACGACAGCCTCGAGACAAGAAGGCTCGCGCCAAGCCTTGCGATTTTCCGTGACGATCGTCTTGACGTTATATCGACAGGAACCGACGCTCTAGGCTACGGCGCCGATATAAGCGCAGCGCCGGACGGGGGCTTTTGTGTTTCAAGCAATCGGGCGCGGAAAATGCTCTGGTGGCGGCCGAACTCAGACCAAAGCCTAAGCATCATTGCAACGATTGAAGAGCCCTACGCACTTTGCAAGGATGCCAAAAGCACCAACGTGTATTTGGCATGCGCGTGGGGTGTAGCAAGGTGGCAGCCGAAGCAAGCGCAGCTGCTGCCTTGGCCCGAACCGATGGTATTGGATAACCATTGGAGCCTTATGTCGACTACCCCAAATGCATGAAGATGGCAAAACGCCTAGCTTCGCTCAGCAATCTTTTGCAGCATGATACCCATTTTTTGATGTACCAGATTAACCGCCTTCAGCGGTCGCAGCATGACCTTGAAATCGGTGATCTGATGATTGCAATCCCAGCTGATCAGGTCGATACCATTAATCTGGATACCTTCAATCTCAGTGGCAAACTCTAAAAGTGCCTCTCGCTGCCCCACAATCTCTCGAAGGTACTTGAACTGATTCGTGTTTAATACCGTCATCGCTCCCATGAGGTACTGGAAACAAATGGCTCGACCAATTTGCGGGGTGTGAACCACTGGCGAATGAAAGACGACATCATGATGTAACAAATCATGGAGCACCAACGGGTCACGCGACACAACCACCTCATGCCACCTGCGCAATGCCGGCGGCAAGCTCGCCTCAGTCAATGCTTCATTTGCTGTTGTCATGTTTAAGCTTACTCGCTATTCGTGCAAACCGCTTCTAAGTGATGGCCATCGGGATCGATCACAAAAGCGGCGTAATAGTTTGGCCCATAGTGAAGGCGTAGACCCGGAGGTCCGCCATCCATGCCACCAGTGGCCATTGCAGCCTCGTAAAAATCAATCACTGCTTGCCTGCTCGGTGAAGCAAAAGCGAGATGGAAGCCTGGCGATCTCATGATGGGTTCATGGACTTGCTTGATCGCAAGTTTATCGCCCGATCCAGGTGGCCCATAACCGATGGCCTTTCTGTCAAGAGCAGCGTCCAAGTCACTCCAAACCCGTACATAGCCAAGCGGAAATAGCACTGCATCGTAAAACAGCGCCGCTCGGTCAATGTCCAAGGATCCGAGGGAAATATGATGCAACATCAAAATTTTCCATTCACGTCATCAAATCGCTTGAATTATTCCCAAGTAGCATCAAAAGAGCGTAGTCTCAGCGTCGTAGTCTGAAGCGGCACGATTAGAAGGCCCTCTTAGAGCACTTGGTGATTGTCTAGAGCGCAAAGTATGCCGAAATTTTTGACTCTTTTCTTTTCAATCATCCCGCCACAGCCCAACCGGCATTTTCAGGAGCCAAAGAAGTCCAAAATTTCACAATTCATAATGTTCTTTTTATCGGATTTCATGATGAAACAAAAGCCGTCCCCGCCAAAGCGAGCAAGGCCTGCTCCAACCCTTATCGATGCACCCATTAGGAAGACGGTTAGTATGCCCTTCGGAAGCACACTTGAGCTCGCTGATACGCCATCGATGGAGGGTACCCGTTGGTGTACTTACTGCCTGGGCCCAAAAAATGCCGATGGTGGCATGTGGATGATTCTTCAAGGCGGCATCACGCGACGCTGGCTCTGCGTAGCCTGTGCGGCAAAGCATCGACCGTTTAGCGCGAGCTAATGCCAGTCAACTCATTGAAACTTTTCTTTTTTATAGCAACACTATTTGCTGCCACTCTGATAGCCGTAATTCGGCTATTAGCCAAGAGGTAAAGAAATAATGATCGCCAGCACCAGCATGAGCAAAGCCATGCAGACCAACTCACGACAAATACGAGCAAAGAATGATGTTGCTGCGCTCCAGTCTGGCCTCGAAACACTCAAAGGCTTGACGAGCGCTTCGCAGAAGCGTCAGGATTCGGTCGCTAGGCTAACTCAGGCACGTGACGAGTTAAGGAGTTATCTTAGATTCATGATGTTTCTTTTATCGCCCGAAAAGCAAAGGCAACTTTCGGCGATCTTAAGCCGCATTGAAGCACTTATTGAATCTGGATCTCGTCACCAAAACATCATGCCGATCGGAGCTGAGTCGGAGAAAGCTGTTCGAATCCAGCTTCATTCAGCGATATCAGGTGAGGACTTCTTGCAGCAGGTAGAGAAGACCCTCGCGCAAATGCGCAAAGCGCTTACTGACCCTAAAGTTTCAAAGATTTAACGAAGAAAACCGGAATTACAGGATCAAGAATCCACATGTGAAGAATTGCCTTCGATGGTAGCTTTCCGAGGTCACTTGAGGAGACTTCGATGACCATGCAAAGACGACAATCCCATGACCTCCGTTGCGCAAACGCTCGCCGGACGATCCCCATTCAATGTTGATACCGATCTTATTGGTGTATCGATTTCAGTATTTGTGCCTTTTATGTGGACCGCTCACCCAAGCGTTCAAGCCCGCGATCTTCGCGAGCTCGCTCAGCTACTTCGCACACAGAAGCTCGATTACAACTACGGTTCAACGGGCCCTGGGTCAGCGATGCATGTTCAAGGGGAGGCCTTTAAAAAGGAGGCTCAAGTCGCGATGCAACACGTTCCGTTCAGGGTGCAGCACCACTTAAACATGAACTTCTCGCTGGGCGTATACAAGTTGGTGGCGATCAATTGTCAACCTCCATGGCGGAAATCAAGGCTGGCACGCTTAAGGCGCTTGCGACAACCGCATCAACAAGAGTCACCTCGCTGCCGATGGTGCCAACGGTCAGGGAGCTTGGCTTTCCAAATCTAGAGTTAGAGGGCTGGAATGGCTTGTTTGTGCCCGCCAAAACCCCTCGAGAGATCGTTGAAAGGCTTAGTCGGGAGGCAGCCGCAGCTGTGAAGCATCCGGAGGTTTCTCGAAAGTTAATCGAGATGGGAGCTGAGCCTGTGGGCTCAAGCGCAGCCGCGCAAGACGATATCTTCAAGCGACAAGTGAATCAGTTTAGACCCGTCATTCGCGAGATGAATATAGAAAGCTAAGCGGAGGATTGCTCTTTACGTGGACAAGTACTCCCCTCCTTCACTACCACGATACAGATCATACAGCTGACACTGGAGATCAAGCTATGACTTTCAATCAACCCAATGATCGCCGGGACTTTGTAAAAACACTCGGTGCAAGTGTCGCAACAAGCACGGTTTCGGGTTTCTTGTTCAAGACAAGTGCCGCAATCGCACAAACCAACCAGGAGATCATCACACGCAAGATTCCAAGAACCGGGGAGAGTCTGCCAGCGATTGGTTTAGGTACCTATCTCACCGTTGACTTGTTGCCTGGTGCGCCCCGAAACCATATCCCGGAGGTCATCAAGCGATTTTGGGAAAACGGCGCAAGAGTGTTTGACACCTCACCGCTTTATGGCTCCGAGGAGATCAGCGTCGGTGATTTTGCAAGCTCAATGGCTATCAATGAACAAATGTTCATATGTAACAAAATTTGGTCAACTGGTGAATTCTTATCCGACGACAGCCACGCCAAACGTAGTTTCGAACAGAGTCAGCAAAGACTCTGGCGAGATAAGATCGATCTCATGCAGGTGCATAACCTTGTCAATGTTGATCAGATTGTTCCTGTTCTTAAGAATTGGAAAAAGGAGGGAAAGATTCGTTACGTTGGCGTAACGCATCACGAGATACCTTACTTTCCCGCTTTAGCAGGTCATGTGGAGCGTATTGATCTGGATTTTGTATAGGTCCATAACTCAATTCAGATGCGCTTAGCAGAGGATCGAATACTTCCAGCGGCGATGGATAAGGGCACAGCAGTGCTAGTCAACATGCCATTTGAGAAGGCGAGGCTATTTAGCCTCGTTCAAGGCAGACCCTTGCCAAGCTTTGCAAAAGAAATTGCTTGCGAAAACTGGGCCCAATACTTTTTGAAATGGGTAATCTCACACCCTGCAATTACCTGCGTCATTCCGGCCACAAGTAACCCAGTTCATCAGGCGCAGAACATTGGAGCGCTTCGTGGCCACTTGCCTGACAAAGGCCTAAGATCTCGCATGCTTAAACGCATGGAGAGCATTCTAGGCTTCGACAAGTTACAGGAAACGCCGCCTTACCCAGGAAAGTCGTACCAAGGCCTAATTAGGCGGGCAATTAATGCAAGGACCGCAGTCGCACGATGAACGGACCGAGCTAACGGGAGGGACTAGGATCCCATGCTTGGGGACTAATCTCCCATGCTCGGTTGATGAGCAGCGCCTGGTTTTTTCACCCCAAGTACGGTGAGCACCCAACCACCAAGCATCGTCACAAGTCCAAAAACAAGAACGCCCTCAGGAATCGGGTTGCTACCAACAATGATGGGAGAAACCATGAGTGTCGCCGCACCAGCAAGCATAAGTGCACCACCAAAGATTCGGGCTAAAGGACTATTGCTATCGTTTTCGTTTTTCATAACACATCCACTGACGGTGAATTGGATGTGACAAGGCTAACGATTTACAAGGCCATTGAAAATTCGCAAATTCTTATAGGGGCGACCCCTTATAACCAGCATTAGGTAACAAGCCTGCCAGCGCTTTGTTCCAAGCCCGAAGGCTTAAGGCCTAATATATGCCCAGCCCTGCTGCTGTCGTTTCATCAGTTGAATAACGCCAGCTGGGACATAACTAATCGCATCATGCATATCCGCTTTGTTGATCTTTTGAGCCGTCATCGTGTTCTCGCAGGCAACAATCGAAATACCCGATTGGATCGCCTGGGTAACACGAGTTGCGGTCGTCGCGTCCATCCGAAGCATATGGATACCGGGGCCGTAGACAACAATTTCAATATCGATATTGTCTTTACCAAGGTCATCTTGCGCATTTCGTGCGTTGTTAAGGCAGCAACCACTGCCATTCGTCAATAGAAAACCGCGCGCGTCGGTGGCCTTCCGCGTGTAACTCAAGCCAGTCCATGTCAATAAAGTGGGCCTTGATGATGCAAAAATTGTGCCCAATCTCCTGATCCTCTACGCGTTCAATACCCTTCGCCACCAAAGGCTCGGCTGTCTTCGCCACCGAAGGCTCGGCCATTTTCTCCGCCGAAGGCTCCGCTGACTTCTCCATCAAGCTTCCCGGCGGGTAAGGACTCAAGTAATCACGCGCTGCCGCAGTCAATTTCAGGCGATCCCACCGGCTTTCGACATCAGGGCCCGATTCCAAGACATGGACCTTCACCGCAACGCGCAACTGCCATTGCAAACGCTTGCTCCAGAAATGAAGCAAAGCACCGGGATGCTGCTTGAGCTCGGCAATCTTCGGGCTCCTGCGATCCGAATAAATTTCAAAGCATTTTTCTTGAAGATTGACTTCGCGCAACACAACGGTTCGTGCGCTGGGCTGCTGAGCAAGGTCAATCGATGCAAGCACTGGAGTGCGCCACGCGTGATGCCGATCGCGGCTTGCCCGCTCTAACTCTTGCCAGATACGCGCTTGAATTGCCTGAGCTTTCTCAATTGGCCTTGGCGCTGCCATGCAGTCGTCTCTCAAAGTATGTTTATGGGCATTGCCACCTTATTGACGTCCGCTTCCTATTGACCGACTCTCCCAATTGATGGCGGCTCCCCAACAATACCCGAATTACGACGCAGCAGCCCTTTCGTACCAGCGCTTTGATCGATTCACGCCATAAACAAGCGCAAGCATCAGCGGTACCTCAATGAGAACACCGACGACCGTGGCAAGTGCTGCTCCTGATTCAAATCCAAACAAGCTAATCGCTGCAGCCACCGCCAACTCAAAGAAATTACTTGCACCGATAAGCGCTGAGGGGCAAGCGATAGCATGTGACTCGCCAAACTTGCGATTCAGCCAATAGGCGAATCCAGCATTGAATACGACTTGCAATAAGATCGGAATACTCAATAGAACGATGATCAAGGGCTGCTCAAGAATCGCCTTACCCTGAAAGGCGAAGAGCAAAATCAATGTTGCGAGCAAGGAAAGTATCGACCATGGGCCCATCATGCGCAACGCTTGCTCAAGAGCTTCAGAGCCGAGCTTGAGCAGTTTTCGCCGAAGCACCTGTGCAATGAAAACCGGCATCACAATATAGAGCAATACCGAAATGAACAATGTATCCCAGGGAACCGTGATCGAGGAGAGGCCAAGCAGTAGGGCGACGATGGGTGCAAAGGCAAATATCATAATCAAGTCATTGAGCGCGACCTGACTGAGTGTGAAGAGCGGGTCGCCATGGGTTAGTCGACTCCACACAAAAACCATCGCAGTGCAAGGTGCTGCGGCAAGCAAAATCAGGCCGGCGATGTAACTGTCAAGCTGATGCTCTGGCAAGTACGCAGAAAACAAATGGCGAATAAAGATCCAGGCCAAGAGCGCCATCGAAAATGGCTTGACGGCCCAATTGATAAAAAGTGTTATGCCTATGCCACGCCAGTGTCGTTTGAGCTCACTAAGGCTGGAAAAGTCAACCTTTAAGAGCATCGGAATGATCATCATCCAGATGAGTACGCCAAGCGGAAGGTTCACTTGAGCAAACGTCAAACCACCGATCGCTTGCACTGGCACTGGGAAGCTTTGCCCTAGAAAAACGCCGATGACGATGCAAAGCGCTACCCAAAGGCTCAGGTAACGCTCAAAGCTTCGCATATGGATTGATCTTTATTCGATCGTTTCAATGTTTTCCGATTGCCTCAATCTCCCGTTGAATCGCCAAGCTGTCAAGCGAATCAATGGGTAAGGCCAGCATCAATTCGATTCGTCGGCGCAAGATCATTGCGGTATCCCAAAAGATCCTGTCGAGCTGCTCATCAGTGCCCTCTTTGGCCGCTGGGTCGGCAACGCCCCAATGCGCGGTCATCGGCTGACCTGGCCATATCGGACATACCTCACCCGCAGCCTTGTCGCAGACCGTAAAGACGAAGTCGAGCACAGGAGCGTTAGGCTGAGCGAATTCGTTCCAATCCTTACTTCGATAGTCTCGCGACGGTACGCGTAAAACCTCAAGCGTCCTCAGCGCAAAGGGATGAACTTTTCCTGCCGGATGGCTACCCGCTGAATACGCAATGAACCGACCACCACCGAGCTGGTTCATGATGCCTTCGGCCATAATCGAGCGTGCAGAATTATGGGTGCAAATGAATAGAACGTTATAATATGCCTTAGACATCATGACTCCCCTTAAATAGGCTCTTTCGGAGCCGGATTGAGCCTCAGATCATGCTCAGCATGCTTGATCGGTAGGGCCAAGCTGATGAGCCAACAGGCTATAAGCATGCTTGCCGATCCGATTAAGGACCAGGCTAAGCCACCCCATTGGTACAAAAGGCCTGACAGGAAAGTGCCGGCGAATCGGCCTATTGCATTGGCGGCGTAATAAAAGCCAACATCTTCAGCCGCCTTTTCTGAGCCTGCATAGGCGAGCACCAAATAAGAGTGGACCGAGGAATTCACAGCGAATGCAAAGCCAAAAAGCGCAAGCCCACCCACAACCACCCATTGCAAATCGTCTGGCTTGACCTGATCAGGCTCAAGCTCAATGATCAAGGCGATAGCGATAGGTATGAGCGCTAACAGTGCTGACCAAACCCTTGCCGCCGGCACTTCCTTGCTGAGACCATCCTCGCTCCGTTGAACAATTGATGGGGCGAGGGCTTGCACAAGACCATAGGCAATCGTCCAAAGCGCCAAAAATCCGCCAACCATCGCAAAGGTCCAGCCATTTGCGTAGAGAAATACCGGCAGACCTACGACAAACCAAACGTCTCTTGCTCCAAAAAGCATAACGCGTGCAGCCGCAAGCAGATTAATACCCGATTGTTTCGCGAAAAGTTCTCTTGCTGATTTAGAAGCCTTGCCTTTGCCCATGAGCGTTGGCAAATAAACTAGCACACCCAACAAAACAAGGCCAAGTAAGGCAGCCATCGCCCAAAGCGCTTGCTGAAACCCAAAACGCTGCAGCAAGACGCCACCGATGAAAAAGCCAATGCCCTTCATCGCGTTTTTGCTGCCGGTGAAAAATGCAACCCAACGAAAGAGTTGTCCTGAGGCACCACTGGAAGTTAGTTTGATGGCTGATTTGCTCGCAGTTTTCGTCAGATCTTTGGCAACACCGCAAATACCTTGGGCGATCACCACCCAGGCCACCGACATCACAACTGACCAATCGGTTGACAATGCCGAAAGCAACAAGAAGCCGGTGATTTGTGTCACCAGTCCCACGGTTAGCATACGCGTGATGCCATAACGCGCTGCTAGCCAGCCCCCGATGAGATTTGCGGGAACGCCCATGGCCTCATACAGAAGAAACAAAAAGGCCAGGGTAAATGGCGAGTAGCCGAGCTTATAAAAATGCAAGAGCACAAGCATGCGCAAGGCCCCGTCGCTGAGGGTAAACCCCCAATAAGCAGCGGTTACAAGGAGATAGTGACGGCTGCCTTGTTGCATTGACACAGAAGGCCCTGCCTAAATCCCATGCTCTCGCATCAAACAAGCCAAATCAATCATCCGGCATGCGTAACCCATCTCATTGTCGTACCAGGCATAAACCTTCAGGAGCGTTTCGTCAGTAACCATGGTGCTTGGCGCATCGACAATCGCACTGCGTGTGTCCCTTGCGTAGTCTGCGCTCACAAGCGGCTTTATTTCATAGCCAAGAATCCCAGCCAGCGACCCTTTGGATGCCTTTAAAAATAATTCGTTAACCTCATCCGAACTGGTTTTGCGCTGTAGTTCAAAGACACAGTCGGTCAGGGATGCATTCAGAACAGGCGCTCGCACCGCATGCCCATTGAGCTTTCCTTTGAGCTCGGGATAAATCAATGCAATTGCTGTAGCGCTTCCGGTCGTTGTCGGCGCAAGGCTTAACATGGCACTTCGAGCCCGCCGCAAATCCTTGTGAGGCGCATCAACGACAAGATTCGTGTTCGTTGGGTCATGGATCGTTGTAATCTGGCCATGCCTAATACCAATTGACTCATGAATCACTTTGACAACCGGCGCCAAGCAGTTCGTCGTACAAGACGCAGCCGTCACGATAAGGTGTTTGGAAGCATCGTAGAGATGGTCATTAACGCCGACAACAATATTCAGAACATCGCCAACTTTGACCGGCGCCGCAACCATGACGCGCTTAGCGCCAGCTCTTAAATGTCCTTCCAAACGATCGGGTGTGAGGAATTTTCCAGTGCATTCGAGCACCAGATCAACGCCTAAATCACCCCAGGGTATATCTTCAGGATTACTTACTGAAGAAAAGCTTAGCGTTTCATGATCGATACAAATGCTTGATTCATCACCCGCTCGTATATCGGCACGCCAGCGACCCTGCACGCTGTCAAATTCAATCAAGTGAGCCACCGCCTCAGCACCCGCTTTGATTTCGTTCAAGTGGACCAAGTCAAGGCGATTGGCGGCACGAGGGTCATCGATAGGTCGTTGAATTTCACCGAATGCTGCTCTGAGGGCAAGCCGGCCAATACGCCCCATGCCATTTATACCTACTTTCACATCATCATCCATCAGTTCATAATTCGATAATCATAGAAATGATTGATGACAATTTCAAGTCATTGCACTGCCCTCAAGTTGCAAGCCGCAGACCCGGCCCTCACAACAGTGGTCCGTGAGATAGGCGATCAGTTCATTCATATGGCCAACGGCAGGCCTGTAAATTAAATGCCTACTTTCCCGCTCGACGCTTACCAGGCCGGCTTGAGCGAGCTCTTTTAAGTGAAAAGAAAGGGTCGATGGAGGAATCCCGAGTGCTAGCGAGAGCTGGCTTGGCCTTAAGCCAAGGTCAGCAGCACCAATCAGCGCACGAAAAATCCTCAGTCTTGCATCTTGCGCAAGTGCGGCAAGCGCGGCCACGGCAGCTTTCTCATTCATCGTGGGAAAAAGTGTAAAGCAATCGTCCAACGAGGCCAAGCTAAGCCAAGCCTGCCTTGCTTATTTCTCATCCATGGTCCAAATGCCATCCCAGCCTCTAGTCGGCGGCTCCGCTTCCAGACTATCGATTCGCCGCAAAAAGGCTTTTGCACCGCCGCCAAGATGGGGATGGGCAATGAGCCGAAGCATCGCCAATCGCGCCTCCTCCCAGTCACCTTCACGATAAAGCGCATGAGCTTCTTCCCAATCGGCTATCCATGCGTCATAGTGGCTACGTTGCGCAGGGCTTAAGGATTCAAGCACTGCAAGAGGCTCATAAATCGATACCGCGCTGTCATAACCCTTGACCACGACCCGATCGACAAATCGAAATAAATAAGTGGTCTCGCAGGCCTTCATCACTGTTTCTGTTACAAGAATGCCAACGCCATAAAAGCGGGTAAGGCCTTCGACACGGGCTGCTAGATTCACGTTATCACCGATAGCGGTGTAAGTGCTCCGAAAACTAGAACCCATATCGCCAACATAAGCCAAACCGCTATGAATACCAATCCCAATTGCGATCCTCGGAAGCTCTCTCGCTTTGAGACTCTCTTGCAAGGCAGAAAGCCGACTGATCATCATCATGGCCGCATCAAGCGCGCGCTGCTCAGACTTTTTAACCTCAAGCGGTGCTCCCCAAAATGCCATGATCGCATCTCCGATATATTTATCGATAGTTCCTTGATGCTCGTGGATTGTTGCGCTAAGCGGTGTGAGAACTTCGCGCAAGAGCTGCGCAATCTGCTCAGGGGGCAGCTTTCTCGCAAGACCTGTAAAACCAGCGATATCGGTAAACATGATTGTCAGCTGATGCTGCCTTGCTTTCATCAAATCCCGATCGGGATCCCTCGCCAGCCGTCGCGCCACTTCTTTTGGGACATATCTTGCAAAAGTACCCTCGACCCTCTTCGATTGTCGAAATGCGCTTACCCACCGCTCTAATAATGCCGCCCCGACACCGGCGACAATGCCAAAAAGCGTTGGCGCCAAGGGCACAACCCAAAACTTCTCCTGCCACCAGTAAAGATTAAGGCCAACAATCGCTACGAGAATAAGAATTAAACCAGCAAGTGCCAGGACCGGTGTGGCATAACCCATCACAATCAGTGAGGCAAACATCACTAGCGCAAGCACGATCAACTGCCAGGCATCAGTCCAAGCGGGCTTATGAAGCAGCTGCTGATTCAGGATAGCCGATACCGCGTTAGCATGTATCTCCACACCTGGAAATACCGTTGAAACTGGGGTATTACGAAGATCAAAAAGACCCGATGCCGAGGTGCCCAAGAAAACAATCTTATCTTTAAGCAGGGCAGGATCAGCCTGACCTTTGAGCACATCAACAGCTGACACATAGCGAAAGCTGCCAGGCGGCCCCTTAAAAGGGATTTGCATCATTAACTCACGATCGACGGGAATCCAGACCGACTGCCTCGGATTGACTAATTCAATCCATTCAATGGCAGCGCCCGGTACACGATGATTAATTTGATCGGCTTGCATTGCAGCACCGCCAATGGCTGTTCGAACCACGGCAATGGAGAGGCTTGTGTACAAGCCTTGGCTATAACTCACTAACGCGGGCACCCTGCGGGTAACTCCGTCATCATCCAGTTGCGGATTAATGTGGCCCGCATCAGCAGAAACCTGCAGGAAACGCTCGAGAATCCCAGGCGATGACTTTGCCTGTACTGGAAAGCTATAACGATCACGCAAAACCTCCAGCGATAAGTCAGACTCAGGCAGCGTGCTCGAGACAACTTGGAGCGGTAAATCCTTAACTGGAGATTTTAGCGCAGCCCCTTGCTGGGCTTCAGCAGTTTGTGATGGGCTAGCGGCCAGTCCTTTTGTTGGATAAGCAAAATGATAAGCCGCTACGACGCGACGCCCTTCGATCGCAGCCGCAAGGGCTGCATCTGCAGATTCTGACTCGGGCTCGGCAAGCAGAACGTCAAGCCCTAGGGTATGAATTTCATACTGATCAAATAACTGATTAATCAGCGCTGCAAGTCGAAATCTTGTCCAGGGCCAGCGCCCAAGTTGGGCCAGGCTTGCCTCATCGATATCAACAATGACAATAGGATCAATCTGGGGCTTCGGTGGGAGAAACCTCACACGCTGGTTATAAACATAACCTTCTAGGACTTGAAGCAGGCCATTAGGAACAATTTGCAAGACATGACAGGCAACGATGACATAAACTGTGGCAAGAACAATTACAGAAAAGGGCCTTGCGGCACCAAGGTAGTGCGCAAGTAGCCGAAGAAGCTTCAAGTCTTCACGAAAGGCGGCTTTCGACCCACCAGAGATTCAGCCAAAATGAGATCATCGTCATCATGTCCTAGCCCCCCCGCTGGAACAATCCTCGGGCGAGGCCAGCGAAGCATGAAGCGCCCTGCATCGTGGTAGCTTGCCTCAAAGTCTTCCTGAACCGACCGATCATCACGTGAGGTAAAAGCGAACTGTCCATAGCAATAACAAATGTAACTACGGTGAAGTTGTGACTCCACATAGCAACCCGTACCCCGAATACCGATGGTAGCGCTGGTGGTCACGATCTTCCTTTCGGGGCCTTTTCCAAAGGTCGCGACTAGGCCGCCACTCACAAGGCGGAGTTGATCAACTGTCGATCCCTTACCCTCAATCTGAAGGCGTGCACCACGTTCTTGGCCCTTCACGATGAATGCATCATTGCCCACGGCAAATGCTGCGCTGCCTCCGGGCGATACGCTGACTTCCTGCCCAGCTCTGACCTGCTGACTTGCTTCGGCACGCTTGCCGTCGACCTTGACCTGACCTTTGATCTTCAAAGGCTCAGAGGATTGGGCTAACGCATCGCGGCCACCTCCTAGGCTAGCAAGCAGCAGGCCGGAGCCCGTGGCCAAGGCCGAGCGACGCGTGCAGGCACGAGCCATGAAGCTCAAGTACTTTGTATCCATTTTTTCTCTTCGACAAACTCGGCGAAACCGGACTATAAAGAAGCTGATGCCCTAAAGCAATCCTTCGCATGTTTTTGCGACGAAAGTATAAAGTGGAATACCAATCAAAATGTTTAATGGAAAAGTAATACCCAGGCTGAGTCCTAAATAGTAAACCGGTTTCGCTTCACTGATGGCATAACGAACAACCGCAGGCACCACAATATATGACGCGCTAGCCGATAGGACCATCAATAAGACTGTATCTGCGAGCGCAAGTCGTAAAAGCTGCGCAAGACCAAGCGCCAAGCCAGCGTGAACAAACGGTGCCATCACCGCATAACCCAACAACACTGGCGAGGCATGCAAGGCGTCACGAAAGCTACGGGCAACAATCAGACCCATATCAAGTAGAAAAAATGACAGCATGCCCTTAAACAAGTCGCCCGAAAATGGTTGCATCACCGTCATCCCCTTTTCTCCACTAACCAAACCAACCAACATCGCGCCAAGAAGAAGTAGGTGCGCACCATTGGTGAATGACTCGTGGAGAATGCTTGCCATTGAAGTCTGCTTCAACGCTGGCATGCTTTGCTTGGTCTGAGCGTTTAAGCCACCTTGCTGTCTCAAACGGTTTGCAAAAATAATGGCAATCAGGATTGCGGGTGACTCCATCAGCACCATCGCCACCGCCATATGGCCACCAAATGCCATGCCTTCTTGCTCTAAATATTGCATCGTCGTCAGAAAGGTCACAGCGCTAACCGAGCCATAAGACGCAGCCATCGCAGCAGCATTGAATCCATCGATAAAGCGACGTAGCGTTACATAAGCTAGAAGTGGTACCAAAATAGCCATGACGATCGCTGAAAAGAGCGCCAAGGCAATATCAAGCGTAAGACCCGATTGCGCAAGTGCAAACCCTCCTTTGAGGCCAAGCGCCATCAGAAGATAAAGCGATAAGAACTTAGCAATCGACTCCGGAATTTCAAGATTCGAGCGAATCGCACCCGCAAATACCCCGAATATAAAAAATAGAATTGCTGGATCCAATAGATTTTGCAAACTCACTCCCTTTCGATTTGATGCTAGAGGCTCTGCTCATTCGCCTGACCGCCGCGGTACGCCTGATGGCTGCAGTACGCCTGATGACCGGAGTCATTGATATTAGGGGCCCTAATTTCTAGAGTAAAATCAATATTCATATGTCTTTATATAGATTTTTTACTATGCTAAATAATGAATATCACCTTTCGACAATTAAGGCTTTTTCTCGCGTTGGCTGATAGCGGCAGCGTCAGTGCGGCTGCAAGGCGTATGCACGTCACGCAACCCACGGCTTCCATGCAACTTAAAGAGATCACGCAGCAAGTCGGGATACCGCTCTATGAAGTCGTTGGCAGGAAGCTTTCATTGACCGAAGTAGGAAAGCGTCTTGCAGAGACGGCTCGCGACATAACGCATTGCTGGGAAAGCTTTGAGCAGGAAATCGACGCATTCCAGGGATTGACTCGCGGCAAAATACGCGTTGCGGTCGTTAGTACGGCCAAGTACTTTATGCCGCGATTAGTTGGTTCATTTTGTAAGCTTCACCCCAGTATCGATGTTGCCCTTGAGATACTGAATCGCGATAGCGTAGTCGAGCGACTTCGAGACAATAGAGATGATTTTTATATCATGTCGATGCCACCAGGCGATATCGAGTTAACTGATGAAAGCTTTATGCAAAATCCAATTGTGGTGATTGCCTCAATAGGTGACCCTCTCAGCAAAGCTAAATCCTTGGGCCTCAATGACTTGGCCAAACACCGATTCATACTCCGTGAAAAGGGATCGGGCACACGTATGGCGGCGGATCAACATTTCCGTGCCATGCGATTTCGCCCAGATATTCGCCTCGAGCTCGGAAGTAACGAGGCGATCAAGGAATCCGTAGCCGGTGGACTCGGTCTTGGTGTGCTTTCGCGGCATGCTTTGCACGGACATGACGGCGAGCATGGCGTTCGCATACTTCATGTCAAGGGATTCCCCTTAGCATCAGCCTGGCATATCGTGCACCCAAGCGCCAAAAGGCTCTCGCCACTTGCGCAAGCCTTTAAGCAACACATTTTGACGGAGGTTGCCAAGTCGTAGGCAAGGTATCAGATTTCGATGATTGGGGCGTTGATCTATGCCTGGCTACCTCGCGCAGGCAAGGGCTGGAGCCTATTGGTCTTACCGCGCAACTAGCCAATCAGTTCCTGCAACCGTGCGCGCTCAGGCTCGTTAGGGATAATGCCAGTTGTTTCAGCTTCAAGAACGATATCGCCCTTGGGATTTTTTACGAAAACCTCTGCGCGTGCTCGACCGCGTTGGTCAATTGAACAGATAAGCCATTCACAATATAAGAGCTCATTTGCGTAGACAGGGCGCCTGAAACGGAAGGCCATCGAACTGGCTAGCCAACCGATTTGGCCGCCAATTTCTGTGATCAGGCTTGCGGTGAGTAAGCCATGGGCAATCGGTGATCCAAGACCCTTAATATCGATATAACGCTGATCATAATGGACTGGGTTGAAGTCCTTAGAAAGCTGTGCAAAAAGCTCGATCTCTGTTGGGCTGAAGCTGCGAGAGATTGCAAATCGATCGCCTACGTTAAGACCTGCGGCAGCACGCCGCCTCATATCAGTCATAGCAGATTACAGGAAGCCAGCGTCCCCGCCTTCTTTCTTGCGTTCCATGATGATGCGCCCTTCCTGATGGAGCATCCGCCCCGTTGTGAGAATTTGCTTTTGCGCATCTTCGACATCAGCCACCTTGATTGGACCGCGCGCTGCAAGGTCCTCACGCACGGTGTCGGCAGCCCTTTTGGCCATGTTCTTAAAGATTTTTTCGCGCAGTTTAGGCGAGGCACCCTTGAGTGCAACAACGAGAATATCTTGCGTTACTTCCAGCATAAGGGTTTGGATACCCTTATCTTCAATCTCAATGAGATCCTCAAAAGTAAACATCTTCTCGACAATTGCATCGGCTAGTTCGCCATCGTATTCGCGAATCTTGCCGATGGCATCCATATCCATACCACCCGATAAGAGATTGAGAATTTCGGCAGTGGGAATGACGCCCCCTACGTTGGAGCGCTTGGTATCCTGCGCTCCAATATTCATCATCGTCTCGTTGAGTTCCTTCAAAGCCGCAGGTTGCACTTTTTCCAAGAGGGCAACTCGCAAGACCACTTCGTTACGGACTTCCGCAGGGAAGAGTTTCAAGAGCGCTGAAGCCTGGGGAGGCTCATAAAAGGTAAGTATGGTTGCCAATACCTGAGGGTGCTCGTTTTTCAGGATCTCAAAAGCCACATCGGGGTCTAGGCGCTTTAAGGCATCGAGGCCTGACATATCAATGGCAGCTTCGAGCTTGCCGAGCAAATCGGAGGCACCTTCCGAACCAAGTGCCTTTTGCAACATGTTTTGCATAAACGAGTCGGTATCGAAAGCAACCTGCGCATTACTGATGGTTGCCTCTTTGAAGTCGCGCAGGACTTGCAAGAGCATATCGCGATTCAACGCGCGCACAATCGCCATCTTGCTTGAGATACGCTGAACCTCAATCGGCGTAACCTGGCGCAAAACGTCAGCAGCCACTTCTGCGCCCACTGAAAGCAAAACCACAGCCGCTTTCGAGGCACCATCAAGATCCTCAAAACTCATCGGCGCCTTACCCGCCGATTTAGCGCCCTCTTTGATTTGTTCGGCTAGAGACTTTGGCCGCTCAACTTTCACTTCTTCTTCGGCCATTACAGCACTCCAGCAACACGGTTATCTAAGGGTAAGGGCAACTGCCATCCATGGTGACAGGCGCCATTGGCATTCAGGCGATCGCTATCTCGCGGTCCGTCGCCATCTTGCTGCCTATTGCAATGCAAGCTGACAGAGGGTACCCTGATTTTGGCAATCATGCTAGCGTCGAAAGTTAAGCCTATGCGTTAAGTCGCCCTAGGGCTCTGCCATAGGCTGTCAAGCTGGCAGTGGGCTTGATCGATTTCACACACATACTCGCGCAGCAGCATCGATCCAACTTGCGGATTCCGCTTTGTCTTGTTTTCAATAGCTATTAAATCCAAACCGATTTGCGGATTGCTTATAGGTCTGATGCATAGCCCCCTGTTGAATGCCTCAGGGACCATCATGATGGCAGGGAGTATCGCTACAAAATCTGTTTGATTTACGAATTCGAAGGTACCAAACATTGAATCAATGCTGATTACTTCCTTCACTTCAATCCCATAAGCCCTCAGCTCGTTGAGTATCTTCTCCCTTCTAATGGATCCAGGGGATTGAAGGACCAAACGCATTGGATGCAGTCCACGGAGATCGATTGGATGTCCATGGTGATCACCGGGCTTGCTAGCTTGAACTAAAACTTCATAGGTAGTCCGCAAAGGCTGACAAAAAATTGATTCAGGCGCCTCAAACATTGGAACAATCGCAAATTCGATGTCACCCTTCAAAACCGACTGTATCAAATCTGTGCTCACTTGCTCGGTGATCTGAATCGCCAGATTAGGATGGTTCTTGATAACTCTTCGATGCACTGGGCCAGCAATAACCCTTGTCAGGGCGGGCATTAGTCCAATATGAACAGAGCCTTCTAAGCCCTTTCTAAACGCCCTCGCTTCGGACTCTGCCTGGACAAGAAGGTCGATGATCATCAACGCCTTTTCATACAAGCGCTTACCTGCAGGTGTGGGGCTGGCACCGTTAACTGTACGGTCGATAAGTTGAACATCAAGCTGTTCCTCAAGCTTTGCGATTTGCTGGGAAACGCCAGACTGTGTCGCGTGTAATCGCACGGCAGCAGTGGTAAAGCTTGCAGTTTCAACAACCGCTATAAAGGTCTTGAGATTCGAGGTTGAGAGCATCCATTAACCTCTCTTATGACAGTGACAATGAAAAATAATTTTACTTAACAGCCTTTAGCTTGAGAGGATAAGTCGTCGCAGCCAAGAGCTAATCGCTATTTGTTTTATTTCATTAAATATGTTTTTGAAGCCCCTAAATGAGGAGCTGTATGATGCCGTCTCAATCGCCTCAGTGGCAAGTCACTTGCCGACACCCTCTTATCGGCGCGGAAGTTCGTGGTGTCAGTTTACGATTACCATTAGATGCGCAAACCCTAGGCTGGCTGCATTCGCTTTGGATGAAGCATCTTGTGTTGATTTTTCCAGATCAGTCGATCAGTGATGAGGAACACATTGCGTTTGGGCGCCACTTCGGCGAACTGGAAATTCACCCCTCGGTTAGCCATCGTTCTTCAACGAACAAGGAAATCTATCGGGTCTCTAATGTTGGTGAAGACGGGAGCATCATCGAAGAACGGGCAAGCGCCTGGCAGTACATAAATCTCTCCTGGCTATGGCACACGGACAGCTCTTTTCGACAAATCCCGAGCAAAGGATCGATCCTGCACGGTATTGAGACCACAACCAATGGCGGGCATACAAAATTTGCAAACATGTATGCTGCCTACGAGGATTTGAGTAGTGAGCAAAAGCATGCCCTCGAAGGACTAAAGGTAATCCACGATCACGATTTCATCATCAAACAATCAAAAGAGCTCTCGAGCAGAGAAGACAAAGGAAGTTACGTACAACTCCCTCCCGTCAGCCACCCACTTGTACAACGCCATCCCATTACAGGTAGGCCAAGCCTGTTCCTTTCTCCTCACACGATGGTTTGTATTGAAGGCATGCCTGAGGCAAGCAGCCGAAAACTACTTGATGAATTGATAGCCCACGCGATTCAACCCAAGTACGTTTATCGACACATCTGGCGAAATCACGACGTGATTATGTGGGACAACCGCTGTACGATGCACTCGGTTGAACCATTTGATAACAACAGCATTCGTCGAATCATGCATCGGGTCACCCTTGAAGGCGAAGCAGCACCTGTTGCTGCTTAGCGTCGACGCGATGATGAAAGCCTAAATAATCTTCATTGGGTTAACGGGAGGCATCATTCATGGCCATGCAAGCAGGCTTTAGACGAGAAACAAAGGTTGACGTTATCGTCGTTGGCGCGGGCTTTGGAGGACTCTACGCATTACACAAGCTGCGTTCTCTTGGTTATCAGGTCGAAGTGCTTGAAGCAGGAAGCGGTGTGGGCGGAACTTGGTATTGGAACAGGTATCCCGGTGCACGTTGTGACGTGGAGAGTCTGGAGTATTCGTACTCATTTTCCGAGTCATTACAACAGGACTGGGAATGGCCCGAACGGTTCTCGGGCCAAGCAGACATACTTCGTTATGCCAATCATGTAGCGGACCGCTTCGACCTACGCCGTGATATTCACTTCAACACCAGGGTCGTGTCCGCAATTTATCAAGGATCTAGCAACCAATGGAAAATCACGACCGATACTGGAGAATGTTTTAGTGCTAGGTTCTGCGTGATGGCAACGGGGAATTTATCGCTTCCCCGTGTTCCAAATTTTAAAGGACTGCCCGCTTTCAAGGGCCAGTGGTACCACACAGGACAGTGGCCAAAGCACAAGGTTGACTTCACTGGACTGCGAGTCGGCGTTATCGGAACAGGATCTTCCGCCATCCAACTCATACCCGTCGTTGCCAAGGAAGCCAAGGAGTTGACCGTGTTCCAAAGGACTGCAAACTTCAGTCTACCTTCAGGGAATTCGCCGCTGGATCGTGACTTTGTTAAAAACTTTAAATCGCGCTATGCCGCACACCGCTTGGAAGCCGAGAGAACGCCCTTTGGCATTGCAGGTCATCCGCCACCCACTCAATTTTCCAGAGAAGCAACACCCGAAGAGCGCGAACAAGCCTACAAAGCGCGCTGGGGGACAGGAGGTAACATCGCATTCCTCTATGCTTATAAGGATTTACTCACTGATAAAGAAGCTAACGAAATCGCCAGTGAGTTTGTGCGCCAGCAGATTCGGAAAACCGTTAAGGATCCCGCAGTCGCTGAGCTCTTAGCACCAAAGGATCACTATATTGGTACAAAACGCCTGTGCCTTGATTCGGGCTACTACGAAACGTTTAATCACAGTCATGTTCACCTAGTGGATGTAAAGACGCATCCTATCGAGGAGATCACCGAGACTGGGATTCGCACAAGCCATCGAGACTACAGGCTTGACGCTATCATCTTTGCAACAGGTTTCGATGCAATGACTGGTGCTCTACTAGACATCGACATTCGCGTGGAACAAGGACCAAGTCTGAGGGAACACTGGGCCCATGGGCCGACAACTTACCTAGGAATTTTTATTGCTGGTTTTCCAAATCTTTTTATGATCACGGGGCCAGGAAGTCCATCAGTCAAGTCCAACATGATCGCTGCCATTGAACAGCATGTTGACTGGATCCATGATTTACTAGCCCATATTCAGTCTACCGGCGTCAATACGGTCGAAGCGACGCCAGAAGCTGAATCAGCATGGGTCAACCACGTCAATGACGTTGCAAATGGCACGCTTTATCCGCTCACTAACTCTTGGTACACCGGCTCAAACATTCCAGGAAAACCAAGAGTGTTTATGCCCTATGTTGCAGGACTCGATAAGTACCGTGATCATTGTGCACAATTGGCACGCGCGGCCTATCCGGGTTTGAAGTGTTCGTCTCCAAGCGCGGTCAACCATTAGCACTTAAGAAACGCAACGCGCAAGGCCAATATAGTCTCGACACCGGGACTGACCATCTCATAGGGAGGAACTGATGGATCGACGTAAATTTGTTAGAGCATCGGGATTTGCACTCGCTGGCACACTTCTGCCAATCCACGCTAATGCACAAAAGCTAAGCTCGGAGGCAAAAATTCTCTGTGGCTTTCCTGCTGGTGGTACCGCCGACCTACTAAGTCGAGTATTTGCAGAGGGCGCGCGAAGCGAAGTTGGCCAGGCAGTCGTTGTGGAGACCAAAACCGGCGCTAGCGGTTTTATCGCCAACCAGGCTTTATCAAATGCCGGCAACGACGGCCGAACTATAGGCTTAGTTGCCATGGCATCCATGTGTGTTGCTCCAGTGATGCCAGGACAGAAAATTCCTATAAATGTCGATACCGATCTAACACCTATAGGGAACTTCGCTGGCATAACAAACATACTTGTGATCGGCAAGCACACCAAGTTCCGAAGCGTTCCAGAACTTATTGAACAGGCCAAGAAAAATCCCGGAAAGATCACCTACGCCTCTTCAGGAAATGGCACATCACAGCATCTGTCAGGCGAACTTTTTAAGAAGCTAGCCGGTATCGATCTATTGCATGTACCTTATAGAGGCGGCGCACCTGCAATCCTGGATATTGTTGCCGGGAATTGCGACATCATGTTCGGAAATATGCCTGAGTATTTGCCTCAAATAAACGCGGGCAATCTTATTCCGCTGGCATTCGGGTCACCGAGACCATCGCCACTTTTCCCGAACTTGCCTTTAATGTCATCGGTGTTGCCAGACTTCGTCGTCGTCAACTGGTTTGCCATTTATGGTCCTAAGTCGATGAGCGCAGAGTGGGTTACCTTCTGGAACCGGACCCTGAGAAGCATCGTCGGAAAATCTGAGGTTCAAAAGCGCTTTCTGGACAACGGTATTGACATTATCGTTAGTTCACCGGAAGAACTGCGCTCTACCGTCTCATCGGACAGAAGAAAATGGCAAAGCGTAATCCAATCCGCTGGCATTCGCGCAGATTAAAGGTCTTTTATGCCAAAGATAAAGTCGGTCAAATGTCATCCCGTCAGCGCCCCGATAGAGAGACCTTTCACCTCATCAAGAGGTTGGCTCTACAAAACTAGGGGCTCGTGCATTGTTGAAATAGAAACAAATGATGGCTTGGTTGGTTGGGGAGAATGCTACGGACCAGCGCTTGTTGCCAAGAGTTATATCGATACACAATTTTCATCCAGACTAATTGGAAGGGATCCATTTGATGTTGAGGTCATCTGGGAAGATCTCTACAACAGGATGAAAGACTATGGGTCGAGCGGCATGGTCATATCGGCGATGAGTGGCATAGACATTGCGCTTTGGGACATCATTGGTAAAGAATCCAGAAAACCGATTCATAAACTGATTGGCGGATGCTTTCGCAGTGAAGTGCAATGCTACGCGACCGGTCTTTATTTCATCGATATGGATCGACTAGTTGAAGAAGCTGTAGAGGAAGCCTGTGGGTACGCTGACGAAGGGTTTCCTGCAATCAAGATGAAAATCGGACTTGGTGACATTAGGTTCGACATAAGGCGAGTTGAAGCCGTACGTAAGTCCATACCGGATAACATTCGCTTGATGGTTGATGCAAACCATTGCTACAGCGTGGCACAGGCAATTCGGATAGGTCGAGAATTAGAGCAACTGAATATCGAATGGTTCGAAGAACCAATATCGCCCGAGGATTTAGACGGCTATACCGAAGTTTCACGTACGCTCGACATTGCGATAGCGGGCGGTGAGAATGAATTCACGCGATGGGGTTTTCGGGATATTGTTGCTAGAAAGGCGATGGATATTATTCAGCCCGATGTCTGCGCTGCCGGCGGCATCAGCGAATGCCGAAAGATCGCTGCCTTAGCACTCGCGCATGGCGTTGAGTGTGTACCTCATGCATGGGGTTCAGTGATCGGACTTGCTGCGACACTCCACTTTCTTGCAGCGTTACCCGACCAACCACCAAGTTTCAAGCCTATGCCCCCTTTGCTTGAATTTGAGCAGTGCGAGAATCCCTTTCGTGACCTCTTGAGTAGGGAACCTATTACCCATCGGTCTGGTCTCGTTCAGATTCCTACCGGGGATGGGCTGGGGATTGAGATTGATCGACACATATTAGAACGGTTTCGAGTTAGTTGAGTACTCTGGAGCAAGCATGGTGCAAATTAGATCCATCGAAGCGATCCCCTTGTCGTTTCGTTTACCTGAAGGGAAAACAGTTCGACTCGGTGTTGGAGCCACAACAAAAAGGGACGCGATTATCGTTAAAGTCGTCTCAGATGACGGTGTTATTGGCTACGGTGAGGCCCATCCCGGACGCAGTCCTGGTGCAATCGTTAGCCTCATCCACAACACCCTTGCGCCCATGCTGACTGGACTTAGTGTCCACGACACCAACAGCGTTTGGACACGCGTTAACCGAATGCAATTGTCTAGCCATGGATTAGGGGCTGGGGCGGCGCTCGCCTTGTCAGGTATCGATATGGCACTTTGGGACTTGAGGGCTAAGTCGCTTGGGATTCCTCTCTACAGCCTTTTAGGAGGAAGTCGAAAGCCTATTGCTGCTTATGCGGGTGGCATTTCAATGGGCTTTCAGGCCCCCGATGCGCTGGCTGAGGAAGCACAGAGCTATGTCGACCGCGGCTATCGTGCAGTCAAGCTACGACTTGGGGATAATCCAAAGGATGATATTGCCAGGGTTCAAAGGGTGAGGACCCAACTTGGAGATCAGATCACAATTCTTGTTGATGCGAATACCAGTTATAGCGTTAGTGATGCAAGAGCAGTCCTACCGAGTTTGGAAGATTGCAAGGTTGCTTGGCTTGAGGAGCCATTCGGATGTAACGACTTTGGCGCTTACAGACAGGCAGCGCAACTTACGAAAGGCGTAGCACTAGCGGCGGGAGAAAATCACTACACCAGGTTTGAGTTTGCCCGGTTGATCGAGGAGCGCGCCGTCAGCATCCTACAACCTGATCTATCCAAATCAGGAGGAATCAGCGAAGGACTAAAAATCGCTGCGATGGCATCAGCCTGGGGACTTCCGGTGCATCCGCATAGTTCTGCGACGGGCATCAACCACCTTGCATCGATTCATTTTCTGGCTTCAATCGACAATGGCGGATACTTTGAGGCCTGTGTTTCAGCATTTAATCCATTGCGCGATATGTTTGGATCGCCCTTCAGCATTGATCAAGAGGGATTTGTCCAACCTAGCACGGCGCCGGGTATTGGGCTTGAAATCGATGAATCAGTCTTTACGAAATTCCCATTTATTGATGGTCCCGGCTACCTTGTTAAGTTCTAGAACTAGAATGCACTCGATATGAATGAAAATGATTCTAAGTCTAAGCGTGCGACGGTACTCCTCACAAATCCGATGTATCCAAAATGGCAGGACTATCTTTCGGATCGTTTCAGGGTCTTGATGCCAGAAGACTCCGGACCCTCTGGCTTAATGGATATTGCGCATCAAGCCAATTACATCATTGTCCGTTCACCATTACCCCCTGAGCTTTTTGAGCGAGCAAACCGCCTGAAGGCGGTTATACGCCATGGTGCTGGCTTAGACATGATCCCAATGTCGGCTGCAAATAAGTTCAAGATTGCTGTGGCAAACGCGCCTGGCGCTAACGCAAGGACGGTCGCTGAATATGTCATCGGCCAGCTGATTAATCTCTCCCGCCATTTGGTTCAGGTGCACAACGCACTCAATCAATACGACTGGCCAACCGCGCGGGCACTTAGTTCGAATGCGACAGAACTCAATGGCAAATGTCTTGTCATCGTCGGTGTCGGTGCCATCGGCTCAGTGATTGCTAAAATTTGTAGCATTGGGTTTAACATGCGAGTTATCGGTGTAACGCAGACATCTACTAGGTATTCGGATTTCATTGAATACAAATCTCTGGGTGAGGCTCTTGGCCAAGCGGATTATCTCGTTTTGTCATGCCCCCTCAACGGAAAAACACAAGGACTTATTGACCACAAAGCCCTCCAGCTGATGAAGCGGGGCGCCAAGCTAATCAACGTCTCGCGAGGAGCCGTCATCGATGAGCAAGCGCTAATCTTCGCGTTAAAAGAGGGGCAACTTGGGGGAGCTGCGCTTGATGTATTCCATGTTCAGCCGTTACCTGAAACTTCACCACTAAGAAACATGAAACAGGTCATTTTATCGCCTCATTTAGCTGGTATCACCGATGAAAGCATGGAGGCAATGAGCGAAATGGTGGTCAGACAAATTGAAACCATGGAAGACGGACAACTTCCTCAGCATCTTGTCAACAAAGAACATAGCGAGGCGATCAGGCAACGCTGGCAAATGATCGACACATCTGCAGACGTAACCGAATCATGAAGATAAGAAAGGTCCAAGCTCATTGGGTCCATGTTCCCATTCCGTACGAAAGTCAACACATCTCTGATTTTGGCAGGGTCTCGTCCTTCGACGCAGTGATCGTCCGGATAGAAACGACGTGTGGGATCGTCGGGTGGGGAGAGGCCAAGGAGGAAGTTGGTAGTGCTTCGAACTGCTCTGCCCTGACTAGCTTAATTAATCAACGGATAGGACCGTCGCTAGTCGGTGAGGACCCTCGCGACATTAATCGTCTTGCTGAAACTATCTATAACGGGAGCCGTGCACATTACGCCCTCCGTGAAGGACATGTCTTCCCAATCTTAGGAAGAAGAGGCATCACCGTCGCCGGCATGAGCGGCATTGACATCGCGTTGTGGGACATCCTCGGCAAATCGCTTAGCGCGCCGGTCTGGAGGCTGTTAGGTGGCAGGCGATCGGATCGTATGCCCGCATACGCTTCAGGTGGTTGGGCGGGTGTTGACCTGATCGGAGATCAGTTGCTCGGCTATGTGCAGCGCGGCGGTTTTAGTGCGGTAAAGATGAGAGTGGGCATCATTGATGGTTCACCCAGTCATTCCGCCCTTCGTGTCCACGCCGCGAGGGAAGCACTTGGACCAACGATCGGACTTGCATGTGATGCCCATGGTACCTTCACGGTTTCAGAAGCCAAGCAGTTTTGCAGACTTGCCGAAGACGCAAATCTACTATGGTTCGAGGAACCCGTTAGTGCAGACGACAAGCGCGGGCTTGCCGAGGTCCGGAGATCAACATCAATTCCTATAGCGACTGGCGAGAGTGAATTCAACCGATTCGATTATCGAGAGCTGGCGGAGTTAGGAGCAGCAGACATTTTTCAGCCAGACTTAGCCATATGCGGTGGTGTCACAGAGGCAATGAGAATTGGCGCAATCGCATCTGCTTGGAATCTTCGGCTTGCCCCGCATCTTTGGACTGGTGCCCTCGCTTTTGCTGCGGGAATGCATGTTGCGGCAGCTTCACCTGCGGGCTGGATCCTGGAGTACTCATTAGGAGCAAACCCTTTACTTCAAGAACTTGCTCAAGAGCAGTTTAAAGTGGAGGAAGGAATGATTGAAATACCAGATCGACCTGGCTTGGGTGTTACCGTCAAAGAGTCGTTTATCGATCGTTATACTGTGTCTTGATCTTTAGTTGTTTGAACCATTGATTAGCATTACTCGTCAGCCACTAAGCGATACCGCCTTCCCCGAGCCTTAACCGGATCAAGCAGGGTAAGATCATTGGGCTCTATTGAAAACCCTTCTGGATACGGTGCCCGCACTGCCATCCCGATCGACTTCATCACACGGTTATCGCGATAATAGCAACGCGTGACGACGCTAACCAAGCTTGCGCAAAGATCGGGTCGCGTCGATGTCAGCATAGCTGCCAGATCAGCAGCATCACTTTGCTGCGTTTGTTTTACAAGCGATAACGCTTCGCGAATGGCAGGCAGATCACGCCCCAGCGACGCCAGAAGATCGGCAAAGATGAGCGGATCATCGGCACCTGGCACACCAAAGGCTTCGCTTTGCGGAATCATGAGACCAGCAACTCGACGCAATAGACCAATCTCCTCACGACTGAGTCCAGATTGATCAAAGTTAGCCGAGAAAGGATTATTAGCTATCATTTCTATATCGTCTATCGCTATTTACTTAATCGTCAAAAAGATGAGTAAGACGTTGCTTGATTTGATCCGCTATATAAAGTGCAATTGCTTGTATGGTTGCTGTGGGATTCACGCCACCGGAGGTAACAAAAACACTAGCATCCACAATAAAAAGATTTTTTACGTCGTGCGTTCGTCCCCAGGGGTTAACGACCGACTCCTCTGGATCCTCACCCATGCGCGCCGTCCCCATCAAATGCCAGCCGGCATAACTTAACGGGGACTCTGTCACGATATCCCGGGCACCAGCGGTTACTAAGATTTCTTCCGCTTTAGTTTGAGCGAAGGCCATCATCCGCTTACTGTTTTCACTTAATCGATAGTGAATGCGTGGCGCTGGAATCCCGTGCGCGTCTTTGAGCACAGGATCAAGCTCAACCCGATTATGCAATTCAGGAAGATCCTCGCAGATAGCGAGCATGCCGGCAGATCGATCAAATATTCGCCTAAAGGCTGCATGATGGCCGTCTCCCCACGGGATTTTCCCCCAAGCCATGCCAGACATCGCCGTCTGAACTGGTCCTTGACCACGACCAAACTGCCAGGTAAAGCCTCGTACGAACTCTCTTGAACGATCTGTTTCATAGAACTCCTGACTCCAGGCGACGATATGAGAGCCACGATAACCATCTAAGGGCTCATCAAAATAGCCTCGTGCGAGTGCATAGGGATGAAACATCAAGCGCTTGCCAACCAGACCACTTGAATTGGCAAGTCCATGTGGAAAGCGAGAAGAAGTCGAGTTCAAGAGCAAACGCGGCGTGCCGATACCGTTACAAGCCATGATCACCACTTCGGCAGCTTGGAACTGTTCCTTGCCCAATTCGTCATAATAAATAACACCTGTCGCCCTGCCATCTCTGTTCGTACAAATCTCGCGGACACGGCAGCGCGTTCGAAGCGCAACACGCTGCCTCAGAGCCTCTGGCCAATAGGTAATATCGGTACTCGCCTTCGCTCCTTGAGAACAACCTGCGATGCAGTGACCTAGATGGATACAAGGAGCTCTGCCCTCATAGGCCTGCGTTGCGATCGCAGCGTCGGCAGGCCACCAGTGCCAACCGAGTTGATTCATCGCCCTGCCAAATAGCCGCCCAGTTTTACCCATGCTCAGCGGCGGCAAGATAGCGGCTTTGGGTGGATACGCAGGATCACCGGCAAGACTTGCAACACCCATCATCCGATCGTTGAGCTCAAAATAGGGCTCAAGCGTCTGATAAGAAATAGGCCAGTCATCAGCAACACCATCGAGGGTTCGGACCCGAAAATCAGAGGGATGCATCCGAGGAAAGTGGGCAGCGTAAAGAATCGTGCCGCCACCTACAGCGTTATAGTTTGCAACCTTAATTGGGGAATCATCTTCGTGAATCGGATAGTCCGCCGGCAAGCCCCGCCTATTGGGGCTGATACTGAAGTCACCGTACTGCCGCTCCTCCCAATCGCGGCCATGACTTGGGAACTCACTTTGCCGAACCCAGTCTCCCTGTTCCAGACAGAGAATGCGCATCCGTGTTTCTGCAAGACTCCAGGCGACAGCCGCACCAGATGCTCCCGCTCCAATAATGAGAACGTCAACAGGCTCCATGGAGTAAGGCCCTTTGTCTAGGATGCTCTGTTGTGGTACGAATAACCAATCTGCCGCATTTAATCGTCGATCAGGTTTGTGTCCGACTTCGTCCCATCAGGCCATGAAGCTTGATTGGGGGATGCGCAAGAATCGCCTCCTCGATGGGCTCAGTCCCCCAGCCTGGTCGATCAGGCATCAGCAAATGGCCATCCTCAAACGAGGGCACATGGGTAAACAATTCATGATCCCAAGAGATCCGGTCGATATCTACTTCCATGATGCGCAAATTAGGCACAGCAGCACAAAAGTGCGCATTCATCATCGTGCAAAGATGGCCGTAAAAATTATGGCAAGCAACGTTCACCTCATGGGCATCCGCAACCGCTGCGATCTTCATCGACTGCCAAACACCATTCCAAGGCGTATCGATAATCGCTACGTCGATTGCTTGGCGCCTAAAAAAGGGCAAGAACTGTTGGACACCGATGAGTGTTTCACACGAGGCAATGGGATGGGGACTATGCGAGCGAATGAAGGCCAATGCATCGGGATCACGGCTATCGATCTCGACCCAAAATAAATCATGATCAGAAGTCCCACGCAAAATTTTCAAATAGCCTTCAGTTTTTGCATTGAAATTCAAATCGAGCAAGATTTCGAGATCCGGGCCGGCTGATTCGCGAATCGTTTGCAAATGTTCTCGTAAACCATTCAAAATCTTTTTTTCGACATTCAAAGGCGGCGAAAATGGATTCCCAAATCCAGGCGCCCAGCCTGCGATGCCAGCTTGTTCATAGCGCCAGATATTGGTTTTTACGGCCTTAAATCCGCGCTCAACAGCCTCTTTGGCCATCGCCCGAACGCCCGATTGATCCCTTATTTCGGGCTGGTAGAAAGGAATCCGACCCGCGCGCCATGTCACGAAATGCGACCAATAAACTGGCAGACGATCGCGTATCTTCCCACCCAAGAGTTCGTAACAAGGCAGCCCTAAGGTCTTTGCTTTGGCATCAAGCAAGGCATTCTCGATGGCCCCTAGTGCCTGCCCTACCACACCGCCCGCACCAGGACGGGTCGCACTAAAGAGCTCCTCGCGGATGCGCTCATGTTGCATAACCGACTGACCAATCACGCGTGGGCTGAGTTGCTCAATGACCGCTGCAACACCCGGTGAGCCAAATCCCTCATCGAATTCACTCCACCCCACCACGCCCTCATCGGTAACTAGCTTCACAAAATAGTAATTCCGCCACCCTGCACTACACGAGAGTGTCGTTAGGCTTACGATGTTTGTGTTCTTCACAAGCGAACTCCTTTGATACATGCCCAAGGCAAGAAAGCTTAATCTTGCACATTTGCGGGCCATTGTTGAGCGCGCTTGCCGCATCAACACCCGCTTTTGCAATAAGATGGAACAAACATCAACTCAACTTAGCTTTCATGTCGACCATAGCGCCAACCGGATTTGTGATCTACGCTTTAGAACTCCATACTGTCTCGCGCTTTTATGCGCGCTTATTGCTTGCAAAGATCACCGAAGCTGATGCCAAACACCAAGTCCTGGCCTGGGATGATGGTCAGCTTGTGATTCACGCCATTCCTGCCGAATTCGCAAAAGGCATACGTGTCGATAGTCCACCAGTACCGCGGCAAGAGCAGGCTATCAAGCCTTGGTTCAAGGTCAATCACTTGCTCGATGCCCGCTGGACCACCGAATTTTGTGGCGGGAAAGTGTGCGGCGAGGTATGGCTTGGCCCTGGATATAAGGCACTTGATGTATGTGACCCAGAGGGCAACGTACTCCAGTTACGCGAGCATACGACTGATCCTAAGTGAGGTGTTATCCTCAGATCCGATCCCAATGAATCAATGGGACTTGCGATCGGTCTAATCCTGAATCGGTCTGTAAGCTCAATCGTTTGCCGTCAGGTGAGGCTGTACCCTTTAATCGAAGCGAAGGCGCATGTTTGCGCTGAATTTCAAATTCTATATCACTTCCGCTGACCTTCCCCTCGCCAATTGGGTGAGTAAGTCCTTGATTGGTAGTTCTTAATTCAATTATTTGATGCGACTGAACAAGCTCGATCGCATCGGATTCAAGGCCAATGTCAGCGGGGATTCGCCACCGACCGCTCACCCGCGCAGGAACGACCCAAAGCATTGCCAGCTCATTGGGCACGTGGGCGATCACCTGATCAGGGCGCCACGAGCCGAGATCAAAACGGTTCGATAGCACTCTGGTGCCGGGTCGCAGTTGCTCAAGTCGTGGCGCCAATTTGGCATTGAGTGATTCGCCAAGGTACAAGGTGACCACGCTGGCATCCGAAAAGTCAACTTGAAAGAGGTCAGCCTTCATGAAACTGACCCGATCGGCAACACCAGCGCGAACAGCATGACGCTTGGAGAGCTCGACCAAATCCGCGTTGTATTCAATACCGATTGCTTTTGCACCGAAATACTGGGCAGCTAGTATTGGGATGATGCCATCACCCGATCCAAGATCATAGACAAGATCGGAAGCTTCAGTCTTTGCCGCTTGAAGCATTGCCATCGAGATTGCACGGCTTGAAGGCATCCACATCACATCCTTACCAGCACTGGCCAACTGCAGGCGATACAAATCGTCCCCATAATTGGTGCTCGCGCATGAGATGAGCGTGCAAGAGGAGAATGCAAATCCTGCTTTACGAAGGAAGCCTCGGCGTTGTCGCTCGGATTCTTGCATCGTGCAATGTTTGGTGTAGAGGCTAAAGATTACTGCAAAGGGTTAGATAAGCACCAAACTTTAAACCAATTTTGCAAGTCGAACAGCCATGGCAGAGCCCTGACCGACCAGTGAACACCAAAGCCTAAACATAAAGCCAGGCCGCGTAGCCCCCAGCTTATCGAGCGCATCATCACGGTGCTCGAGTTCGTCATGGCGAAAAGCTTCAAGCATTGCCAAGAGATCAGGATGCTCGCCGAACACATGTTGAGGCGTTCCAGCCTGGAGTCCACATTGATTGTCGCTACGACAAGCTGATTGGCTCAAGCGTTCAGGCCCTGCTTTACTCAAGTCCTCTTTCAAACACTCGATTTGCTCTAAATAGTGAACATCGACAAATTGTTCGACGGCAGCGATGGTTCCGAGCATCCACCGGCGCCCAAGCATCGCTGGAATGCTACCGGTCATTATCCCTGCTAAAATCCATATCGGTAATAAGCGACTTCGGAATCGCCAGGGCAAGATGCGATTCATGGCATCAAGATGGATTTGCTCTTGCCGTCGGTGCGACTCGAGCATGGCACACAAATCAGGATCACGGGTAAACCAGCGCATGCTGCGATAAATCCACACAGCTCCCGTCTCACCCGCATGATCTGATCGAATCGCGGCAACCATATGGGCAGGCAACCAATCGGGTCTAAACCAGCTTGACGCCCAGATTTGCAGCGAAGGACGGATACGCAAAAACATGGCATACACTGCATCCATAAGCCAAAGCCCACCCGGCAAGCGACCGAACAAGGCTAAAACTCGCCAACTCGGCGCAAGCCGGCTCCAAAGCCGAACAAAGGCTGGTGCACCATGAAACCACTGACCGTCTTGGCTATAGATATGAAATCGTTGCAATAACTGCATTCGATCAGGCTGATATCCCTTCAAGACTCTAGGGATTTCGAGCGCAGGCATCGACAAATCATGCCAAACAATATCGGGCGGCGAGGCCCGGCGATATACGGCAACTTCGCGAACGCAAAGTGGGCACGACCCATCAAAATAGACTTGCATCATGTCGCCTATGATAAGTACTTTGACAAATGCTTGCCGGAAGCAGGCCTAAACCTAGGGGCATGTGATGTTAATCCCGGATGATTTCCATGCGCTAGTTGTAGGTTCCTCTGGTGCCTTGGGAGCTGCGTTTGTCAAATATCTACGCATGGATCGCCGATGCCAAAATGTGAGTGAGCTCTCGCGCACAACCCACCCCAACTTCGACCTGAGTCGACCTCACGACTTCTCAGACCTGCTCAAGAGCCTCGAAATGCCAACTGCTTTGAGCCTTATTGTCGATGCAACCGGAGCGCTTAGCCTGTCAGGACTTGGCC
>Ga0255208_1000041_pt1 | contig 34323 bp, 54 predicted proteins | sample Miss_Miss_RepB_8_FD_183623 | JGI IMG/M metagenome (GOLD analysis project Ga0255208, IMG submission 183623) | Freshwater microbial communities from Mississippi River, Louisiana, United States - Miss_Miss_RepB_8d | ecosystem: Environmental > Aquatic > Freshwater > River | place: USA: Louisiana...
GTCGTAGTTGTCAGCTCCGAAAAGCTGGAACCTGCCCTGATTGGGAAAGTCCGCCCTCAGTTCGGCTTCGTTGACCGTCGTGCCCGGTATCTTGAGCGCGAAATCCTTGACGTAGTCCCATGCCGTCTGCTTCGCCTGCCTCAGAAGCGGGGCGATATAGGCAAAGCGTGGGCGGGGACGCTGGCAACGCAGGACGCTGTCGATGGTGTCTGCGATAGCGCCTACGGTTTTGCCGCCCCGCCTGTGAATGACAGCGACACGGAAGCGTGCGCGGGACTTGTGGAACTCGGTCTGCCAGGGGCGTGGCCGGTAGCCGAGGTCAATCGTCGGCACGTGCTACGCCGGTGATGACCTTGATGGTGAGGTCGCCCCCACCCTCTCCGGTCACCTGCATGGGAAGCACCTTGCCGAGAAGGGCAAGGAATGGACCCGGGTTTGCTGCGGCCTGCGTGGTCAGGTATGCGACCATCCCGCCCTTGCCGCCTGCCCCCTCTGCTGCTTGCAGGATCGCATCCTTGAGCAGCGCAGTGGTCTTGTTGGGCATTCCTTTCGGCCTGCCCGGTCCAGCTTTGCCTTTTCCGATTTTGGGCGTTTCTATATCGGCCATTGTCAGGGCCTCACTGTGCGATCCTTCCGCTAGGGAAGGTTGTCGCGGGTTAGCTTACTGCTGCTGAGAAGGGAGTTGCTTCCGTGCCGGTGGCGATGACGACGCCCCAGACACTCCAGTAGCCCGCTTTGACATCCTTGACGCAGATGCGCTCGCCGATCTTCACGCTGCCTGTCGTTGTGCGGTTGAGCGTGATGGTGTCGGAGGCTGCGACCGTGCCGAAAGTGGTGGCCGTGCCGTCTGCGTTGTCCACGACGATGAGGGCGCCCGTCATCACGTCTGTTGCATTTGCAACTTGAATGACATGGCTGTTGCTGGTCGCGATCACTGTGGTGACGAAATAGTATTCGTTCCCGGTTCCCAGCGCAGCCGGGAGGGTGATGGTGGTTCCTGCTGCGGTATCGAGCTGGATGGTTTTTCCGGCATCGAAGGCGGTCAGGGTGCGGGCAGAGCCTCCCGCTGTGAAATCGCCGCTGAAATCGCGGCGGGCTAGTTCGACGACACGCGCCATTGTTTTTAACTCCTACGCTTAGACGGTGGCTGAGAAGGGATCAGCGACGTTCGAGCCGGCAGGCACGAGCAGCGCGCCGGAAACGTGCCAGGTATCAGCCGCGATATCGACCAGCCGCAGCCAGTCACCGATCTGACCGCCCGTGGTCGTGCCATTGAGCGTGATCGTGTCATCGGTGCCCGACGCTGCGTAAGCCGTGGCCGCGTTTGAGTCGTTGTCGAGCATCATGACGACGCCCTTCATCACGTTCGAGGCATCGGGAACCTTGATCAGATGGTTGTTCGTGTTCACCGCGGTCACGATGAACTCGAAAACCATGCCGCTGCCCGTGGCGTCGGGAAGGGTGACGGTCGAAGCTGCGGCCGAATGGTCGAGCTTGATCGTGCGCCCGTCATGCGTGGCTTGCGTCAGGGTCAGGGCTGTGCCGCCGACCGAGACCATGCGAGCCGAGGTGGCTGCATTGCGCAGGGCGATTTCGGCCTCGGCGCGGGTAATCTTCTTCGTGCCCGACGTGCCGGCGGACACGTCCACAATCGGAAAGAGATCGCCAGTTGCGGAATCGGCCCCGGTCAGGGCCGTTAGATCACTAATCTTCGAGCCCATCAGGCTGCCTCCAACTCAAGGTAATCGCCACTTTCAACGAGCAGATCGTCGCCATCTTCCATCAGGATGGAATCGCCGCCGGTCAGGACGGTGATTTCATCGGCAAGGAAGTTGCCGACTACGTCCACGGTGGCATCGGCTGCGTGGACGGAATTGTAGATCCGGCAGTAGATCGGCACGCCGCCAGGATCGAGCACGACGCTCGTGCTGGTCGTGAGTGTGCCGTCGTCCATCGTCACCCAGTTACCGGCGACGTTGTGCTGGATCAGAAGGGTATTGGCCCCGGCCATGTAAACGCCGATGGTGATGGGGCCGAGAAGGCAGATAGTCTGGCTGAACTGGTCAACCGCCGTGAAGGTGCGTTGCATGACCATCCTTTCAGTGGCTGGTGATCGTTTGAAGCTGTGCGTCGTTCAGGGCTGAGTTGAACACGGCGAGACGGCGGATGTAGTTGAACGGCGCGCTGGTCCCGGCGACCACGTTGCCGATGCGCAAAGTAGTCGGCGTTGCCGGAACGGTGGCTGACGTGTCGTGCGTTCCAAGTGTCCCGTCCCGACAGAACTGGACGCTGTTGAGCGAGAAGCGCCCGGCCATCTTGTACACCGTGTTGAGCCCGAGTGCGGCTCCAGCCGTCACGCTGGCTTGCGAAACACCGCCATCCGTCATCACGCCCCGCGCAATTTGAGTCGTCGCGACTGCTATATTGGCGCGCTCCGCGTCGGTGCCATCGTCGACCTGCATTGCAATTTCAGCCGCGCCGCCAGCCGCACCAGACGCGACAACGCGCTCACATTCCGCCCACAGGCTGAGCGGATACGTCACGCCGGGGCTGCTGATTGTCAGCACGTCCGCGTTGCGTGTCACGCTTGCGCCCGCCGTCGGAATCCAGCTCGACGCAAAAGCGCCCACCTCCAGCTGCACGTTCGTGACTGAGCCGGAAACCGTGAGCGTCAGCGTGGCGGCAGACGGAGTAAACGTCAGCGTGACGCGGTCGTTTACCCCCGTTCCGACCAGCGGCCCGGCTGTGGATGCGCCGGAGAGCGTGATCGTGCCGGTGCCGCGAAAACTCAGCGTGTGAGCAACCGCCGTGACGACGACGTCCTGCGTGGCGCCGGTTGCAGAGTTCAGGAATAAGTTGGTCCGAGCGCCCTCGATCAGCACACCCCTGTCGGTGCGGCGCAGCTGGCCTGAAGAGAACTGGATGATTTCGCCCGCTACGGTTTCAGCCGTTCCGACCGTGGCGCGCGTGAAGCTCCATCCGGGCGTGCTCGCGAGAGCGCCAACATCCACACCAGAAAAAAGCGCGCGATTCGTGGTGAAGTCCCAGTAGTGGAGCGGCTCGACGCCAAGCAGGCTGATCGCATCGTCAAGCAGGTCATGCGCTGGCAAGGCCGAATCCGAAAACGCCCTGATTAGCGGCCGGACATGCGGGCGGATCATGCCTGCCCCACGGCGTCAGCGTTGCGGATATCCTCATCACGGCGCTCGATGCGATGGTGTTCGGCGGCGACATCGTGCTCGGCTCGGAGCTGCCTCATCGCTTGCGCGAGCAGGTGCATCCGGGCTTCGGGCCTGACCCTGCGGAAATTCGGGGAAAAGTGGACGGTCAGCTTGCCGCCCCACAGGGGCGCTTTGAGCCTTGCGATTGTGCGGATGATCATTTAACCGCCTAGCTGTAACAATTCGTGACGAAAATATTCAGACCGTAGCTGGGTTTGCGCGCCAGCAGATCCGGGACGCTACCCGCAAACCCTAGCGCCGCATCTTTGCCTTGGGCGGCTTGGGCGGTTCGGGCTGCGGCTCTGGCCGGCGCGAGACGGCTGCGGGGGTGCTGCGCACGGCGCGCCCGTCAGGCGTTCCAACCGGGGCCAATTCCTTGGCGCGCTCGGTCTTGGGATCGCGCTTGTTGAAGGCTTGCAGGGCCTTTGAGACGATGTTCGGCGGGGTGCGGACGACCGGGAACTCGACCGGCTCGATTTCCTGCCCGTCCGCCTCGGTTTCTGGGCCTATTGAGAACGATACCCGGGCCGTGTTGCCCTTGATAATGCAATGGGCGCGCGGCCAATTCGGTCGCATCGTGACGGGAAACCAGGCGTCTTGATAGGTCTCCTGCCACATCGCGACGATGGCTTCGCAGGCGGCCAGCTCAAGCCTCCGCTCGGCCCTGCCCCGCTTGTGGACCTGCACGGGAACCTTGGAACACTCACGGATAACCCGCTGGCGCAAAGCCTCAATAAACTGGTCATTGATCGGATAGAGGCCGGTAAGCTCGGTCAATTGCTCGAAAAATCGAGACATGCGGCCTCCGGATTTTGCACAAGTTCAGCCCGTCGGCCCTCTCGGCCTTCACGGCTCCGCACAAAGTCGGCGCGGTCGGGCTGCTACCCGTAGTATCGCAAAAGAGGCGTCAGCCCCTAAGACAGCCCGCGTATGTTGTGGCTGATTTGCGGCAAACCCGCAACCCCTAGGCGGCACGGACGCAATCATCGACCGGGATTTTCACAAGCTGGTCACGTCCCAACAACCGCATGATGAAGTGCGCCTCCCCATCCTGCACGTCCTGAACCCGCAATTTGTGATCCGCCAGCACGCCGCGTGCAACGATCACCTCGTCCCCGATCCTGAACTCATGGCCCGTGCGGAAATGCCGGAAGTAACCGGGCAGGCGCTTGCCCTCATGGCCGAGGAACCTCACCATTTCGTCGTGATCGAACCGCGCGGGGTCGCCGTGCAAACCAACAATTGAATAGATCATGTGGATGCGCAGGATTTTATACCACGGAACAGGTACCCCAATTGGCATACCGATAAAGCAGTAGCCGGGTGCGGCGACGAAGGTGCGGTAGGTTCGCACCTTGTCCCATTTCGTCCATTTGCGTAGCCGCGATTCCGTTTTGACCCGCGCGTAAACGCCAAAACGTTCCAGCGCTCTCGCCACATCAAATTCGCGCTGGGGCTCTGTGCGCAGGGCGTGCCAGATCAGGGGGGCTTGTGTCATCGCCTCCTCCTTTCATCCTTGAGGGAGCCTAGAAGCATCCACAGCAGGCCCAAGCTGGCCCACGCGAGATGCACCAGGTTCGGATCGAGCCGGGGCATCCACATCAGGAAGGCGGTCAGCGCGAGGATGGAGAGGCCGGCGAGTTTCATGGCGCGGCCTCCGGGGGTGGAGGGAGGGGCATCCAGTGGGTCGGATCAAACGCGACGAAAGAATGCACGTTCGTTACAAACGTCTCCGCCATACGATCATACCGCATCGTCAATATGCGGTCTTTGCCGCCTACTTTCTCAAATGCGAGAATGTCGGTTCCGTCACGCGGCGCCGTTTCAATTGGCTGCCAGCTCATTGCCCGCCTCCGCTTCCCGAGTGCTTGATGCCCCACCAGCAGAGCGCGACGATGAGCGGAAGGGCGACGATCAGGCCGATGATGATTGCCGGGTTCATGAGCGCCCTCCGTCCTTCATGAAGGATGTGACGACGGCGCCGATGACGCAGAGCGTCATGATGGCGGCGCATATCCAAAAACCTTGCGCGATGATGTCCATCATGCGTCCTCCGTTTCGCGCCGGAACATGCGGAAAGGGTCGAACCTGTTGCGCTCGGCCACGGCCTTCGGATCGTAATGATCGAGCGCTTTCGCGATGCTGTCGGCCTCGGGCTTGGTCGGTTCCTCGGGGTACGCGATGGCGGCGACCTCATCGTATGAGTGCTCACCCGACGCGATCAGCGCGGGAATATCAGGCTCAACGTGTGGATTGACGGGCTCGCATGTCTGCGCATCGATCAGCGGGGAGGGTTCGGGATCGACAACGGGCGCGTAGCCAGAGCCGTCGTCGTCCTCCGCGAACTCGCTGGCATCGTCGGAATGGTCCCGGCTTTCTTCGTCCGTGCCGGGGACGGATGCCATCTCAGTCTCGACCGCCAAGGAAACAAACGGCTCTGACTGGACCGAAGCTTCGATTTCTTGCGGTTTGTCCTCGAATAGATCGGCAGTAGCTGGCTCCGGTGCGGCCTCAATCTCGTCATCATCCGCGTAATCGTACTCGCCGGCATCGTCCCAAAACGATGAATCGAGCCCACCGATTGCTTTTTCGAGGTCGAGAATTTCTTCGTGCAGCGCTTCCTCACGCTCTCGCGCCTCGTCCAGTTGCTGCGAAAGCTCGGCGTGGCGATTTTTCAGTTCTTCCAGCAGTGTCATGTCTCGTGGTCCTCTGTTGCTACGCTACCCGTTGATCTTCGCGGAAATCTTCCATTGCCTCGGCCAGACCGTGCGGCGCATGGCGACGAGCGAGCGTCCAGAGCGTGACGCCTGCCACGCCCATAGCAGCGCCGATGCGTTCCCATGACATGCCTGCCTCCCGCGCTACGGCGAGCAGTTCCATCCGCGCCGACAGGCTGTAGTTCCGCCGTTTGTCGGCGCGGATCATGTTGGCGTTGGCGCGCAGGGCGCGACGGTCGGCTTCATCGATAAAACGGCCGCACCATTGTGAGACTCGCGGACGCGAGACGCCCCACAGCTCGGCCAGCTGCGTCATGGCCATGCCTTCCGCGATGGCGTTCTGCACGTCGAGCATCCGCTTGGCGTTCACGGCTTCGTTGATCACGCCTCAGCCCTCCTCCAGCGATTGTGCTTGCGCCGTGCGACCTCGCCCGCGATTGCGGCGCGTGACGCAGGCGGGGCTTCCTGCACGGCAGGCCGCGTCATGTGCCCCTTCACGGCATAGAATGCGCACCGCTCGTGGAACGTCTCACGCGGCGTGCGGTAATGCGCGGATTGCTCGGCATCGCACTTGGGGCGCAGGCCCCGCAGGTGAGCGCATCCTTCGCACGTTAGGCGCTGAACAAGCTGTGCGGCCTGAGCGGCGGCGGCTTTGACGTCGTGCGTTTCGTTGCGGCGGGTCATGCTGCGTCTCCTGGCATGATCGAGAAAAGCGGCGTGTCGTGGCCGTGGACGTGGTCCAGTCGCCGCTTGATGTCTGCGACGTACTCAGCCTCGCGCTCGATCAGGATCGCGTTGAAACCCTCGCGCATGGCCGCCATGCCGGTCGTGCCAGAACCTGCAAACGGGTCCAGCACGGTCCCGCCCGGAGGCGTCACCAGCTTGATGAGGTAGGCCATCAGATCGACCGGCTTCACGGTCGGGTGTTTGGATTCCAGCCGGTCGAGTTTGTCGGCTTTCGGAGTGTAGAAGAAACGGGCTGCGGAGCCGCCACCGCCGTAGCCAGCATCTTCACGAGCGAATCCGCCTTGTGAGCCCTGATAAACGTTTGTTCCGATCTTCTGGCCGCCGCCATTCCGCTGGACCGCAACGCCATCCTTGCCTTCAGGAAACCCCGCCAGCACTTCCGGCGATCCGTCGTGGATGACGTTGGCGGGCCAGCGGCCAGATTGCGACGGCTCAAACGTCCTACGCTCACGCCGTGGCTCGTAGGACGTTTGAGCCGTGTTGATTCCTTGAGTGACTGCGTTTTCAGTGTAGCCGTCGCCCGCCTCCACCCTGCACGCATCAATGTTGAGCGCGCCCGTGCCGTGCTTCAGCACGTTCCCGGCGACGGTGGATTCCAGCGGCTTGCGGGCGAGGCAGATGGGTTCGTGGGCGGGCTTAAGGGCTGTGCCCCAGCCTTGCCATTGTGCGGCTTCCGGCGATCCTGCGGCGTATTCGTGCGGGGTGAACTCACGCCCGTTCGTCTTTTCCCATCCGGCTTTGTTTTGATCCGCGCCGGGGATCATGCGCTTGACAGGGCCGCCAGTCGCGACACGCTCGCCTTCGATGCCCTTGGCCTTATCGATGCCCTTGGCGACGTCGTGAGATTTTGGGAACCCGGAGCCAAACAGCCATGCAAGCTGGTCGCGGATCTCAAAGCCGCCATCCTCAATGGCGCAGACGAGGCGATGATAGGTCCGCGTCCCGCCGAATGCGATCAGGTGACCACCGGGCTTGAGAACGCGCCGAACTCCGATCCAGAATGCCGGATCAAAGGCGGTCTCTCCGGTATCCCAGGCTTTGCCCATGAAGCCCGCAGTTGAACGCCGGTAGACGCCCTCGCGTGGCGGCGGGCCGTCTCCGCTCCAGCGCTTCGTGATCGACACAAGCGCATATGGCGGGTCTGTGATGACGCTATCCACGCTGGAGCCCGCAAGCGTTTTCAGAACGTCGCGGCTGTCGCCATGAAGAACTTGCACGCTCATGCTGCGAGCCTCCGTTCCTTCACCTGCCGTTGCTTGAATTTCTTGACGCGCCCCTGCCCGTCCACGATGCGAAGCTCGATGTCGGGAAAGCACGCCATGAAGACGCGCATACGGAGCGAAGCCGCTTCCGTGATCATGCCTTTCACGTCATCGACGCAGAGCTTGCCGCCTTCGTAATAGGCGAAATCTCCGCTGTAATGGCCGATGGTGTGGCCGTTGATTTTGAGGGCAAACTCAGGCTGCACCGACACGGCGCGGACCTGACGGGCGCGCTCCAAAAGCTTCAGCGTTCCATAGCGTTCCGCCTCTGCTTTTGAGGCGAACAGGATGCCGTCAACCTCGGTCTTTTTCGCGCCGAACTTGTTGGTTCGCTTCGCGGCTTCCGGCTGCTCGCGAAACTCGGCCACGCTCATCCGCTCCTGCGGCTTGCGGCGCAGGGCGGCGGGGCGGTCGTCTTGCTTCAGGGCTAGGGCAGCGTTGTGCTTGCTCATGCTTGCTCTCCTGCGAGAAGCGAAAGCTGTTCGGCTTTGGGCTTGGGTTCTTCAAACAGGCGGGGCTGTTTCCACGCCTCCTCAATGCGTCGGCAGGCGATATCGAAATACTTGGGCTCGATCTCAATGCCGATGAACTTGCGGCCTAGCTTGAGCGCCGCGACGCCCGTGCTGGCGCTGCCCATGAAGGGGTCAAAAATCGTATCGCCCACATCCGTCGTCGCACCAATGCAGCGATGCGGGAGTTCTAGCGGGTACGCTACAGGGTGCTCCTTGTCCCCGCCCTGCCGCTGCTCACGCGCCACTTTCCAGATCGTGCCAAGGCCTACGTGATCCTGGTTCCACTTCCATTCACGACCACGCACAAACCAAAGAATGCGCTCGTCGGAGCGGACAAACATGCGGGCGTTCAGCATCATGCCGCCGCCGCGCTCCCAGATCACTTCGGACCTGAGACGCCAGCCTTCCGGCTTGAACCATGAAATCGGGTGCAGGCATTCGCCATCCCGCCAGCGCAGCTGGTGATTATAAAACAGCGAAGCGTCAGGCGCAGAACACGCAGCCACAGCGTTGAAAACTGCGCATTGAAATGCTTGATAGGCATGTTCCGGCAGATCGTCGGCGTAGCCGCTATCGTTCCAGCGGGAAACGAAGCCCGCTCCGCCCCGGCTTTCGCCCCACAAGCCGCTAGCCTTCGCAGGAATGGCGGTCATCTGGTTGTAGGGCGGCGACGTGACGGTGCAGTTGATGCCCGACAGCGTCGGCAGGATTTCCCGGCAGTCGCCAAGGTACAGAACCGCGTCTCCGATTGTTTCGATTGCGTGGCGGGTCATGATGCCGCCTCCAGCTCACCGCCGAGTGCGCGCCATGAAGCTAGGTCGATCGATCCAATCACCACGTCAGGCTTGGCGATCTGCATCGGCGGCGGCGGGGTCCAGTCGGACGATGAAGCTTGCAGGGCGATCATCCGCCCGACGCGCTGTGACACCAGTTCAGCGATCAGCGCGCGGCAGGCAGCAAGGCGCTCGACCAGCGCGGCATCGGTTTCCATGCGCTTGGTGATCTTGCGGACAGCGTGGATCGCCGTGCTATGATCGCGGTCCCCGAAATGGCGTCCGATCTGAGGATAGGTGACGCCTGACAGTTCCCTCGCCAGGTACATGGCTTCCTGACGCGGATGAGCCCAGCGCTTTTCGCGTGAGGCATCGACAAGCATCTCGCGCGGGATACCGTGGATCTTCGCCACCGCCGCTTTCACTTCGGCCATCAGCGGCTTGTGGGATGGAATCGCCTGCCCGTCGTACATTTATGTCCCCTGTTCCAGTTTTTGAATTTCAAGCGCCATTGCGTCCCGCTTGCGCAGGCTGTTGTCAGCGAGTTCGGGATACTTGGCCGCGACACGCTCAGCGGCGGCGAGTTCGTCGCGGAGCTGCTGCAAGCGCTCGGCTGTGCGGTCGATGGCTTGAGGCTCAGGGGCGATGCCTGCAACCATTTCGGCCAGCCGGTCGCGGATCATCAGGCGCGTGTCTGTCAGCTCGTCCAGACGCTCGGCAAGCTCGCCCCATGTCGGCCACCACTTGCCACTCCAGCCCGCGAGCACGTGCCGGACCACGTCGCCGGGGTATTCCCGCAGGTGAGCCGCGTAGGTCGAGACCATCAGTTCCAGCCGCCCGGCGCTGTCAGCGCGCGGAACCGTCTTGACGCTGAGAATGGCCAGCCATTCCTCGATGGCTTCGACGCTGGCCGGGGCAAGGCTGGCGTTGATGACTTTCAGCGCCGCTGGCAGGTCAGCCGACGAGGCGATATTGACCGTCAATGACGTCGGCCTCTGCCGGAACGTCGTGTCCCCGTCCTGGCTCGTCGGGAACACGGTTTCCGTTTTCACGAAGCAATCGACGCCGAATGACGACATCCGCGACAGTGCTGCGCCCGTGTTGGCCGAAGGCATCCGGCCCATGACCTCCGGGTGCATTTCGCGGCTTTGGGCGCCGCTCGAGATAGCTACGGACCCAGTTTCGCCACGTGCCGCGCCAGTCAAGTTTCCGGCCTGCGGCGCCCGGCTTCCCGTGCCAGTAATCCCTGAAACGATCTGCTTCATTTTCAATCTCGGTGTCGCTGAGGGGTTGTTTTGCTTTGAAGGCGATGCTTCGGGCGTCGTGCGCCCACTCGTCCGGCAACAGCCAGTCGTCGGGGAGCGATGTTCCCCGCGAACTTCGGTTCTGTTTTTCGGAGGGCTCAGGCTTCGAGGGCGCTGAAATTTTCGGGTCGCGTTCTATAGAAGCTTTAGCTTCTATAGATACTGACGGTTCCTGACGGTTAGTGACATGACGCCAGCTTCCGGTGCATTCGACGTTTTTTGCAGGTGCATTATTTGCACCCGCAATTTCTGCCGGTGCATTCTTGAGCTGTTCAAGGTTGAGAACGTAGGCTGTACGCGAGCCGTTTCCGCGACCGAGATGCTTAGTCGAGCGCGTGATGAAACCGTCAGCCTCGAGGGCTTTCAGGTGATGCGCCAGCGCCCGCACAGAGACACCGCATTCATCAGCCAGAAGCTCTTGAGACGGCCAGCATTTCCCGTATTGATCGGATCTGTTGGCAAGCGCGATCAGAACCAGCTTGCGGCATCCAGCCAGGCGCGTGTCGCGCGCGTCCATCACCGCTGAAACGTGCTGAATGCTCATTTCCCCGCCCCTTTCTTCTGGAGCTTCGGGACGGCTCTTGCCTCTGTGCGTGGCCCTGGCCTGAGCGCGGCTTCCCGGAGTCCGAGTTCGAGCGCCTGGTTAGCGTGGCGTGCTGTTTCCATGCTCCAGCGGAAGTGATCAGCCAGGCCGCGAACGGTTCCGGCTGTCTTCGCAGCGTCGCGGATTTCATCAGCGCGTCGGGCGAGTTCTGAGTTGGGGTCGGGCTTCATTTCGCCACCTGCAATTGCGGGGCGAGCGCGACCGTCGAATGTGTTAATGAGGCGTCGGTCGGCATCAGGAAACTTCACTTCCTACAGTCGGCTTATCGGAGCGCTCGGCGTCATCAGCGCCGGGCGTTCTTCGTTTCAGGTCACGTTCGGTGAATGGGCGCGCCCGCCGGAGCCGGGTTTTGGGGGGACAGGACCACGGCGGGCGCTACGGGCTGGTCGGCCCGATCTGATAGAAAGCCCAAGCCGCAGTTCTGGGTGTGGGGGGAGAGACAGTGCGGCGCGGGGTGGCCAAAGGCCGAGTTGGAATGGAGGGTCATGCTGCCCCCTGCTGCCCGCGAAGCAGGCTCAGAAGGTCAACGTTGGGGTAAATCTCGACGATGCGGACGGCCAGTTCGCGGCCCGGCGAACGCTCGCCCTTCTCGATGTCGTACAAATGCTGCTTTGAAATCCCGAGCCTTTTCGCAAGCTGCGGGACGTTCAAACCTTCGCGTTGTCTGGCTTCTGTCAGCGTCATGCGTACTAGTCAGCATATGGCTGACCTAGTTGTCAAGCGGCAGTCAGCAGGATAGTGAACGACAGCACCCACGCCGTGGGGGAGGCTGTGCAATGGCACAGCAACGTTTTTACCTGCGCGAATGGCGCACCTACCGTAATCTCACTCAGGAGCGGTTAGCGGAACGCGTCGGGGTCACGAAACAGCATGTTTCCGACCTTGAGCGGCAAAGACGCCAGTATAATCAAGGGCTTCTTGAAGCTTTCGCAGATGCTCTGATGTGCGACCCCGCCGACCTTCTAATGCGCAATCCGACCGCGCCAGAAGCCATTTGGTCGATCTGGGATCAAATCCCGCCAGTGGATCGAGACCAGGCGTTGAAAGTGCTTAACTCCTTCATTCCAGACGGAAAACGCAAGCGCGCATAAAAAAGTCAGCCATGTGCTGACGATTTTGCTTGCCATCTAGGTCAGCTATGTGCTTACCTCTCCCCAAGCAAGGGAGACACGGATGACCGACCAAACCCCAGACCAGATTGTCCACATGGCGCAGCAGTTCACGCGCGCCGCATCGCAGGCCCTCTCGTTTCTTCAGCTTCCGAGCCGGACAGACGGCGAGCTTTTCGAAGCGCTGATGGACAAGGTGGCTGACGAACTGCCGCTCTACGAAGCCGCCTGGGATTTGTTTGCGGCCACCGCTCGCCTTCAGTTCTTCGGCAACGATGCGCCGCAAGCTGATCGCAAGCGCTGGTCATCGCTGGCAGACAATGCACGCGCAGAGCTTGATCGCTCCTACGCAGCAGAGCGCGCCGCCGATGAAGCTGACTATCTCGCTGACCAGCGCCGCGATGAGCGTGCAGCATGACCGGCCTCCAACCCCTTCACGTCGCACCCGCAAGCCAGCTTGACGACGCAGCCGCGCACATCGGCCAGCAGCGCATCCGCATCAAGCGTCTCGAAGCTCTGCTCGTCGCGTGCGCCGAATATCTGGAGCCCTACAGCGACGTTATTGACGGCGCTTACGGCGAGCCGGTCCCGAACGCAGCCATGAGCCTCATCTCTCAGATTGATAAGGAACTCACATGATCGCCCACGTTGAAATGCTTCTCGCCAACCGCCAGCGCCATGAAGACAGAGCCGCTGTCCGTTACTCGACGCTCGAAGGTGTCGTCGCTGAGTTCACCGCTCGGATGGAGCGCATCGGCCAGCTTGAGGATCGGGTGTCGCGCTGCACTTGTGACCACGCGCCGAGCTTCGAGATTTCAACGCGCCGCGACAAGCCGCTGCACGCAATGTTCATAGCGCGCAGGTTTCAGCGGATGGCGCGCGAAGAAGCGGGGGCGGTGTGATGGAAGTCCTCGCTTACGAAAACGCTCGCGTCATGTCGGCGCTGCTGGAAGCGCTCCAGAAGGAATGCAATGGCGGCGAGTACGTCATCTATCGCCACCCCTTCCGCTGGATGCGCTACACCGGAGACTACAGCGACGGCATCGTCATGTCGAACTGCTACGAGATGTTTCCGCTTGAGAGCATCTTGGCTGAGCGCAAGCTCACCGCACGGCTGATGTTTGAACACGCGGCTATCGTCAGGGATGCGCACGACGACGCAACGGGTGCGCCCCAATGACCAACGTCATCCACCACAACTTCCGCAAGCGCCGTCCCGTCTGCCCTCTGGACGAGGCATTCGCCCGCTTACGCCGCACAGAGCTGGCGATGGAAGCGGCTGCGGCTGAGATCGAGGCAGTCGCGCGGAGGATGGAAGAAGCACAGAAGGAAGTGAACAATGGCCGGTGACGTAGTGAAATTTGAGCAGTCGGCCCCAGCGCCGCGCCGCTCGTTCGATGAGATCATGCGCATGGCTGAGACGATTGCCAAGTCTCGCCTGTTCGGCGTGACGCAGGTGGACCAGGTCGTCGCCCTGATGCTGATGGCCGAAGCCGAGGGACGCCACGTTGCCTCTGCGATGCAGGACTACAGCGTCATTCAGGGAAAGCCGTCGCTCAAGGCAGAGGCCATGCTGGCGCGCTTCCAGCAGGCGGGCGGCAAGGTCAAGTGGACATGCCTCACTGACGAGCGTGTCGCGGCCATCTTCAGCCATGCGCAATGCGAGCCCGTCGAAATCGAATGGGACATGGACCGCGCCAAGCAGGCCCAGCTCACCAGCCCGATGTGGAAGAAATACCCGCGCCAAATGCTTCGCGCACGAGTGATTAGCGAAGGCGTCCGAACGGCCTTCCCCGGCGCTCTGGGCGGCATGTACGCGCCCGAGGAGGTTATTGACTTTGAACCGCCTGCCCCAACCTCCCGGCAGGCTGGCGCCCCGGCGCTCGCACCCCCACGCGAGGCCGAGGCCACTGCGATCGGAGCGGGAGATTCGACCCCTGCCGCTCCGGTCGCCTTTCACGATCAGCCTAGCAACGTGCCGGGCGGCTTCAAGTCACTCAAGACAATCGAAGTGGACGAGGAGCAGATCACGGATCACACGCGCGACCCGGAGTGGTCAACGCTCAGCGCGCATCTCACAGGCAACTGCGAAAGTCGCGCTGACGTGCTGGCATGGTGGGATGCGCGCAAGAAGGAACTGAAGCAGCGCAAACCGCACTTTGCGAAGGCGTTCTATCAGGGCGAGGTCATCCCGTTCGCTGCCAGCTTTGCGCAGACGGTCGAGTGGGAAGACGACGCGGGGGCGCGGGGCTGATGGCCGTCGAAATCCTCCTCCAGCGCACATTGCGCGGCCTTGAGCCGGCAGACGACGACGCTCGCGACAAGCTCAAGACGTGGAAGATCGGACAGCCCCTCAAGTGCGAAGTCAGGCTTGCGCGCGACAACTCACGGATGCGCTACTATTGGGGTCTGGTCGATATCATCCTGCAGAACATCGACCAGACCTTCGCATCGAAGGAAGAGGTGTCCGATTCCATCAAGCTTGGGATCGGCCACGTCGAACAGGTCCAGGTCTATGACGGCGAGAAATGGCACATCACGCGCACGCCCAAGTCCATCAGCTTTGCGAAGCTGAGCGAGCCGGAGTTTCAGGATTTCATCAAGCGCGCGGAGGGCTATGCGTGCGCTGTGCTGAGCGTGACCAGCGAACAGCTTGCCGATGCGCTTACCGACTATCTTGCGCCGGGCCTGCGCCGCGAAGGCACACGCAAGCCGATGAGGGCGGCATGACAACCGACGCCCTGCCATTCGGGAAAGACCGTCAGCCCGAATACCCGGAGACGGAAGCGCGCGGCAAGCTATCCCGCAAGGATCGCGCGCGTCTGTGTCTAAAGCAGGCTGGCAAGTGCGCAGGCTGCGGAGTGAAGCCGGTCTATGGCTGGGAGTTCGATCATGTGTCGGAGCTTTGGGAAGGCGGCACGAACCACTTCAGCAATTGGCAAGCGTTCGGCTCGCGCCGTGACTGCAAGTGCCATGCGGTGAAGACAGCCGCAGCCGCGAGGCGTCGGGCGAAGATGCACCGGCTTCGCGGCAACACGGGCCAGGTCAAGCGCCGGAAAGAAAAGGGCTCTCAGATACAGAGCCGCCCCTTCCCTGATATGAAGCTGCGCGAAAGCCGGGACGGACGGAAATGGCAGAGCGCGGGTTTCCGCAAGAGCGACAAGCTTGTGCGTGGCGTCGATGGCAAAGTGAGGGAGCGGAGATGAGCGCATCTGACGTCATAGCGCGGCTGCGAGAGTTGCGAGAAGCCCGCGTCGCCCTTCAGGCGCTGGCGGAGGGGGGTGGGGAGTGAGCCTGTTTGTTGTTCCGAATGCGCTGAGAGACGCAATCATGGCGCGACTTGACGCGGCCATCGCTGAGGCTCCCGACGCCGAGAAGGATCGCGAGCATCTGTATCACAGCCTGCTCATGTACTTTAACGAGCACGGCGTCATCCCCGAGTTTTCGCTCGTCCGCAACGCAGGTGACACCCCATGACCACCCACGAACGCGCGCTGGAGGCGGCTGCAATACGCTACCCCACGAAAGCCGAGCAGGAGATATTCCGGCAAGCGCTCTGGCGTTCGGCAAAGGTCATCCGCCGAAGCCCACCCGCCATGATCGACGCCGCACCACCAGCAACAGAGGAGAAGAAGTGATGAGCGAACTGGAAAAAGCCGAACGCGATGTTGAGTACGCAAAGCGCGCCGCCAATGTGGCTGACTGGAAAGCGCTTGAGGCCAAGGCGGCGTTCACGCGCTTGGTTGCTGCATCATACGAAGCTCAGGCTGAATTACAGGCCGCACGCATTCGGCTGGCGGATTTGGATTGGCGCGCGGAAAACCACAAGGAAGCACAGGCAGCCCTCGCAGCACAGGACCCCCGCCCATGAAACGCACGATGCCGCAACACATCCAGCATCTTCGCAAGCTGGCAAAGGCGCGCAAGGACACAGACGCCGAAGCAGCGCGGGCGCTCGCATGGGCCGCTGACATGATTGAGGCAAGCCTTGCAGTTTCAGCAGCCCTTATGCGCCCCGAGGACCCCCGCCCATGAGCACGACGAGTGAACTGGTGGAGAGGCTGCGGAGGCGCGCAGAACCTGCGAAAAGCGACCCCGTCTCACTGACACGAAGGGATAGCTGATGGACGAGAAGGTGAGAAGGCAAGCGAGGAAGGCGGCTCGTGATGCGTTTGATGCCGTCGAGCGATGGGACGCCGCCATCGACGCTTATGAGGCAGCGCTTGAGGCTGCGGGGTATGTGTTTGTGCCGAGAGAGGCGACTCGTGATATGACGCTAGCGTGGGCGATCAAATCGCCCGCCTTCAGGGGCACTGGCGCGGCGCACCAACACGCGCGCGAGGTCTGGTCGCTCATGATCGATGCCGCCACTAAGGAGTCGTGACGTGGATTTTCACACGCTGCTCAGGCACCCACCGCGATCCGGCCTGCACAAGACACGTCCCATCGCGGTAGTACGATTTGAGGCCGCTTTCCTTCCAACGCGCGACGCATTCGTAATGCAGGCCCGCGAGCCAGATCGCAGCGCCAACAGCCCCGGCAATCGCGACGGCCGTAACCGCCAGGATTGCAGGGGATTGGACGCGAACCCGGATCATCCGAAGCGCGGCCGCAGGCTCCACAGGACATGCCAGACAATCAGCCAGATGCCGTAGAGCGCGAACGCATCCAGAAGCGTGTCCAGACCGACGCCGCCTTCACGTCCGAAGTCATCGAACGGGTTCACGTTGGCCAGCCTCACGCCGAGCAGCCACACAATAACTAACACATAGCAGAACCGGCGAATGTTCATCCAGTTCAGTTTTCCGCTCTTGGCGGTGATTTCCAGCCCTAAGATATTCACGGCACTTTCTCCTTGGTTGATGCCGCTTAGGCGGCGGGTAAACTCTGAAGCTCGCAGCCGAACGCGCGCCACGACGCAGCCTCGCGTGCGGCGTAGTTCAAGAGGCCGATATTGGCCTCCTCCGCTTCCGTGAGCGTGTCAGGCTTCAGCGCGACACAGGCCGCAGCTTTCACCTCATTTGCTGTTTCGCGGATGATCACGGAGTATGACTTTGGCGACGGCGGGGGCTTGTGCCCGCAGCTCGTCAGCGCTGGAAAACTCAGGCAGGCTGTCAGGAGCAGCGAGCGCTGCATCCTTTGCATCTTCGACATTCTCGACTTCCTCTCGGGCTGTTGCCAGTACGCGTTCACGCTCTTTCGCTGTCTCGACTTCCTGCTTGTCGGATTCCTTCCGACGCCCGCGCCGCTCCGCATTGATGTCCACGAACTTGAGGAACAGCAGCGCAGCGATGACCCAGAGCACCCATTCGGGAATGCGCTTCAGAAAGCTCCAGATGCCAGTGCCGATGGCTGCGATGTTCATTTGAGCGGCTTCTTTGCTTTGTGCTGACCGTATTTGTAGAGCGCGAAGCCGAGCGCCACGACGATCAGCCACGTGATCAGCTCGCGATTGCCCTCATTGCTCACCCACGTCTGCGCAGCCTGCGGGAGCAGGTTCGTCGTGCCGAGCGCTGTGACAGTGAGGCCCCAGAAGCGCTTCGACAGGACCATGTCCTTCGGCTCAAGGCTGGCCGGGGCTGCATCCTTTGGCAGCGGAGGCGGTGCGACCTTTGCGGGAACTGGTGGGGGAGACGTGCGAGGGACGCCGCCCGCCTCCCCCTGTCCTGTCGTCGGAGACACAACGACAGGTTTCTCGATCTTCGGGGAGGCAGCGCCAGCGGCAGACGTCCGGGCAGGGGCGACCTGCCGCTGGGCCGCCTCGACCGCAGGCACGCGCGGTGAAGCGGGTTGGGTAAGCACAAGCTCGTCATCGGCGGGGAGCGGGTAGCGCTGGGCCACCACGAGCACGTCACGGAATGGCGTCTTGAACAGCACCTTGTCGGTCCCGATGTCGCCGGGCGGACGCTCGCGAACCAGGGCCACGGCATCGTCCGAACAAGCGACCTCGAAGTCATAGCCCATGAAGACCACGGCCTCGGCATACCTCCGACGCAGAAGGCCCCGCAGCGCCTGCTTGTGCTGGCCGAGCGTAGCGTACAGCCACATCCCGAACGCGTCGGCGGCATCATCGAAGCGGCGCGCATTGACATGGCGCAGCACGCTTGAGCGCTCGAAATTGACGGGGCCGATATTGTAGCAGAGCGAGACCAGCGCGGAGAACTGGTTGCCATTGAGCGGGACCGTCACCAGCCGCTTGACGTGACCCTCGAACACGCTGAGCGCGTGCCGGAACATGCCAAGCGCTTCGTCATAGGTGCAGCTATCGCCCTCTTTGACCGGCGACCCATCGGGATAGAACGTTACCCCGTAGCTCATCTCCCATGCGCCGCCTTCGCACAGGCGGGCCTTGAGACGCGGCTCACCCTCGAACTGCGTTATCAGGCGCAGCCCGTGATTGTTGACGTACAGATGATCGTTCACGCCTCGCCCCACTCCACTTCGCCAACACGTCCGTAAGGCGTGCCCCTGTCGCTAAGTCCGACCGTGAACGGCACACGCGCGCTACGCGGCTCGCCCGGTTCCAGAGGCACGTCGATCGCGTGCAGCAGGTTGCAGAGGGCCGCGCGGCTTTCATCGCCCGTCACGATGCGGACAGGCAGCACCGTCTGTCCGGGCTCGCGATTGGTCAGGACAAACGCCGTTTCCTTTTCGGAGGGGTATGGCGTGCCCTTGGGAATGACGACGGAGGCGACCCCCTCCACCTTGTCATAGACCTCGATGGCCACCGAATAACTGATGATGTCCTGAATGGTGAGGTCGGACTTGCGGCCCTCGATCACAGCCGCACGGATCGCAGCGCCAAGGACAACCGCAATCTCCGGGTCAATGTCCGTCTTCGGCTCCTGCCCGAAGACCTGCGCAGCAAGGGCCTGCACGGCGGGCATCCTGGTTCCGCCTCCGACAAGCACCACGTCATTGAGGTCACGCACGCTGAACTTGGGGTCTTTGCGCTGCGCCTCGGCTATCGCGATGGTGCAGGCTTGGCGCATCCGGGCGAGGATGTCCTTGGAGAGATGCTCCAGCAAGGGGCGGTCCACGACGTGGTCCATGTGCAGGACTTCCCCGCCCGGTGTGCGGTCGAAATCCTTGATGCGAAACTCCGTCTTCTGCTTCCGGCTGAGACGCTTCTTTGTCTCCTCCGATTCCTGAAGCACAAGCGTCATCGCTGTATCGTCCACAGCAAGGTCAACGCCTTCGTGGGATTTGGACCACTCCCCAACGATGTAGCGGCCTAGCATGGCATCAACGTCAGAGCCGCCCGTGATCGATGACCCGCCCGTGCCGAGCACCGTGACAAGGCCTGCGCCGGTCTGGATGATCGAGACATCCGTGGTCCCGCCACCGACATCGAGAACAGCAATGCGGCGGACCTTTTTGAAGTCGTAGCCATAGGCCACAGCCGCAGCGGTCGGCTCGTCCATCAGCTCGATATACTTGAGCCCCGCCATCTTGCCCGCGTCTTCCACCGCCGCGCGCTGGTCATGGGTGAAGGTCGCCGGCACGCAGATCACGGCAGCGTCGGGCCTCTCCCCCTTGAACTTGATCGTCGCGGCATCGAGCAGCTTAGATATGACCGCGCTGCAAAGCATGGTCGGGCTATAGGTGTAGCCGTCTGGCCCCTGATAGTGCAGCTCGCCGTTTAGCTCGTTCGTTTCCTCGTCCCGGCCCTCGGCGGTCTGGTGGCCGGTGTCCTCGTCTTCATGCCACGCAGCGGCAAGCTGGCGCTTGAACAGGCGGAAGCAGAAATCGCGATAGCGCTTTCCCGCTTCGATGCCATCGAGGCCGACGAATATCTGGCTGTCACCCTTGGCCACGGCATCGGCGGGAACGATGGTCACGACGGACGGCAGGAGCGGCGATCCATCGACGTTGATCACTTCCGGCCCGCGCGGGGTCCAGTGCGAAACGCTGCTGTTACTACTTCCGAGGTCGATTCCTACGAGCTTGCGGACTTTCATTCTGCGGCCACTCCCATGCTCGGAGCTGCGTCAATTGTGGACGTTGGACCGATCACAAGCAGGCGCTCAGTCTTTGCCGCTCGCCGCTCGTGCTGTGCGGCCAACCCGCCCTGACGCGCGTTGCGCTGCTGCGGGGTCATCTCCGGTTCGGGCGGATCAACCAGCGTCAGGGGCTCCTGTACGGGCTCTGGCGCCGGTTCCGGCTCTGGCTCGGGGGGTGGCGGTGGGGGAGGCTCGGCCGCGACAGGCGGGGCTGCGGGGACCATCTGGCCACGGAGCGCTGCCACTTCCTGCTGATGCCGAAGCTCGGCCAGCTCGTCCGAGCGCTCCCGGTCGCGCTTGGCGTCATTTGCGCTGATATCGGTGATGAGCGCCCACAGGCTGAGCGAGCGCGCGGCTTCCAGCGTGCAGAGCATGAAGATGAGCCACACCCATGCCCAGAACGCTTGGGACGCCCTGTCAGCCAGTTCGATCTCTGACAGCCTGCGATCCGTGGTCGCCTGCTGCACGGGGCTCGCCTGCCCCGCCATGAGCCCGTCCTCGCGCGCCTTGAGGGTGGCAAGCTCGGCCTGGATCGCTTCGCCGCGCGCACGCATGGCGCTTTCGGTCTTGTCGCGCCTGATGCCGTCCACGCTGCCGAAGTAAAGGCCCTGAGCGAGCAAAAGCGATTGCGCCTTCGAGATGCCCTCGGGGGACATGCTCGCCATGATCTGCTGCTCGGTCTTCAGTTCCGCGATCTGCGTCCTGACACGTTCCAGCTCTGCGCCGGTGCCCTGTATCGCCGCCTGCTGCGCCGTGCCCAGCGTCCCAGCTTCCTCGCCGGCAAGGGCTGCCTTCGCAGCCAGTGAGGCAGAGCTTTCCGCAAAGCGATCCGGCCATACGACCTTCGCCCCGTTCTCCGCGTTGTGGACGCCAACAGCCGCAAGGCCAACGAAGATGAACGCGCCCGCCACTTTCCGCCATGTGGTCGATGCGGTGAGCATGCGGATAAAGGCGACGGTCGCGAGCAGTTCCGCACCGAGCACGGCCACGATCATGCCCATGATCGGCAGGAAGCTCAGCCAGTTCCAGTCAGCCGTTGCGACGATGCCGGTAACCGACAGCGAGGCAAGGCCAAGCGTGATGATGACCACCGCAAACAGCGCAAACTTGCGTGTCGCGTCGGCCTCATTCTTGAACTCTAGGAATTTATCCAAAAAGCGGCCCATGCCCTGCCCTTTTCTGCTGTTACGGTTGTCCCGTCGTGATCCAGAAAAGCACCAGACCTACGCCGAGCGACATCACCGCGCCAAAAACCGTCAGCGCGATCTGACGCTGCAAGGCTTTTTGTTCGACCAATCGCTGCATCTGAGAGCCCGCGATAATCTTCTCTGCCCATTCGGCGTTCGATTTTTCAAATTCCATGTGGATTTTCTCGATTTCTCTTTGAATGTCGGCGCTTACATCGCGCCTTACCTCGCCCATCTCTCGACGGATTTCCCGAAGATCGTCCTGAGAGACGGATCGCTCTAGCTCCTTGAGGAGTGTGTCGAGCGCCGCTTCGAAGCGCGTTCTGAGAACGGCAATGTCAAGCTCGACACCGCTGATCCGGTCCAGGCGCGCGAAGGCGTCACGCTGGCGCTCAATCTCAGCGATGTCGCGTTGTGTCGCGTCCGTCATTTGCCCCTGCCCCGCTTCTCATCGTCAGGTCTCTCCGCGCCGCGTCATCAGCCCGATGAAACGGTCGATACTTGCAGCGCGTGGATTGGCGATGCCCGTGGCTTGGTGTTCCCGATCCAGTGCAGCGCGTGTCACGTGCAATTGTTCTGAGATGTGTTTTTGCCGCGTCGCTGACAGCGTCAGGAACGTGGCGAAAGTCTCGGCCTCATCCACCTCGAACGCATCCATCAGCATGTCGCCCGTGATGTCGGCCTCCTCGCCCACAGGCCCATAATCGCTCATCAGCGCATCGGGCTCGGGCAGGAGCTGCGGCGGCTCCTCCTCAACGGGCGGTGGTGGAGGCGGTGGCGGTGGCGGCGGTGCAGGCGGCTCCTCGCGCGGCTGGGCCACTTCGATTGCGCCGACAAGCTGGAACAGGAGACGGATATTCTCCTCGATGGCTGCTACCCGCTCCTCGTCCCAATCCCCGGTCGGGCGGCTGGTTGGCAGCTTGATGCCGTGAACCTGCTCGGTGATGTCGCGGACATCAGCCCCGGTCACCATCAGCACGCGGCCAGAGTGCAACAGCCAGCGCTGCTCGGTCGATGCGTAGGGATCGAGCCGGCCCAGCGTTGCCCCGTCCTGAATGCGGTGGAATGCGTAAGGATCGCCCTTGAATGTGAAGCGGTCAGGACGGTTGCGGAGACGGGACATTTAAAACTCCGGCACGATGTGTTAACGTCTGCGCCCTTGCTGGAGGCGCGGGATGCTGGCTTTAAGCGTTATGCTGTTGGCTTTGGTTGCGCTCGTTGGCGCGGGCTTCTGCTTCATTACCGGATCAAGCTGGATCGGGCTTGGCCTTGTCGGCCTTTCTAACGTTTTGGAATTTACGGCCTTCGCCTTGGCCGGGAGGGCGGAAGCGGAGGAGTAGGGGGGCTCGCCGGAGCGGGCAGCATCGCTTGCGGCGCGGACGCTAATGGCAGCGGCGCAGACGGCGGTTTGGCGGCTTTGGAGGAAGCGGCCGAGGGCTTCTTCAGATCCGCGATAGCGCGGCGCAAAATCGCCAGTTCTTCTTCCGCCTTCGCCACGTTGGCGCGCTTGCTGGCATATTTGGACGTAAAAACGCCGATACTTGTTCCAGCCGCCACGCCTGCGCCAAGCATCATCCACGCCTTGGCTTGCGCGTACTGATCTTCAAGCTCCTGCACGCGTGCCAGATTGGCTTCAGTCTGCTTATCCTTTGCCACCTCAATAGCAGATTTTAGCTTCTCCTTGATGACTTCGGAGTTCTGCCAGGCAAGCCCGGCCTCAATGGCGCCGGTGCCTCCGATCAGCACGTCAGCCGCGCCGACATTGCGACCGATAAACTTGTCAGGGAACAGGCCGGCAGGCGGTGTGACGTTTTTGGGTGGGCGCGCTTCCCACGATCCATCGCGTTTCGTGGCGAACGGTACGTTTTTCTCGGACCCGCCCCGCTGCCAGAACTCATTCAGCCTTGTTGCGCGGCGATCAAGCTCGGCTCTCACGGCTGCGCGTTGCGCCGCTGTTTTCGGCGGCGTAATTGGCGCGTTATTCAACAGCGCGTTGGACTTTTTGATATGGTTCGTGGCCGTGAGCTTGGATATTCCAGACCCTCCCAAACGGGCCGTTTTCGCGCCGAGCGCTCCTGCAATGCCGCCTAGAAGCGGCGCATAATCGCGGAACGCTTGCTGCTCATCGGTTGGACGCGTCTTCTCAAACGCGGCCTGCTGCTCCCATTTTTGCAGGTTGCTGTCTGCGCTGGCCAACCGCTCACGGGCTGCCTTGGCTTCCTTTTCGATTTCCGCCTTACGCCCATTGATGGCCTCGCGTGTGCGCGGCCCAATGGTTCCATCAGCGCCGGTCGGCCCCAAGTCAAAGCCTTCGCGGTCAAGGCGTTTTTGCAACTCCTTCTCGGTGGCTGTTGCAAAGAACTTTTGCTGTTCCTGAAGATCAGCAAGGATAGCGAGCACGTCCTCGCGCTCTTTACGCGCGCGCTCCAGCTCGCCCATCGTCTCGGCGCTCTGCGCGTCTGCTTCGCCGGCAAATGTTCCGGCCATGCCGCCAACAACGCCGCCGGCGATCATGCGCGATGCAGTTCCTGACCGCCCCTTTGTCGGAGCACCCCCGAAGCCGCTCTGCGCGGGCAGCTTCTGCGGCCCGGCCTTTGGACGGCTCTCTGCCTTGCCTGAACCGAAGCGGACAATCTGCTGGTCGTCGGGAACGTCTTGGGTTTCCCAAGGGCGACGAGCGCGGCGTTCTTCGGGGGTGAAGTCTCTGCGGGTCTGGACGTTGCGGGCTTCGGTTTCTCCGGCGAGGCGCTTGTATCCGTCAAACAGCTGCTCGCGAGTGAAAAGATTTCGGACGCCAAAGTCTTCAGCCTTGCGCAACTGACGAGTTGCATCCGCCTTGATGCGAGCAAGCTCCCGCTTCTCTGGCATGTTCTGGATGGCTTTGAGTTCGGCCACAACATCAGGCGGAATGTTGTCGCGGCCTTGCCATGTCGCCTTAAGTTCATTCAGTCGCTTCTGTGCTGCGATGACGTGCGGCATTGCAAGAATTTCTTGCGAGCGCTTCGCTAGCTGCATGTGATTATGCGCTGCCATATCAGACGGAAGCAAGTCGTCGTTCATTGACCCGCCGCGCGCAAAACCTTCGCGCGCCTGAATGCCATGCTGATACTCATGCAGCGCAATGGAGCGAGGATCAGACGAGCCTTTGCCGATGTGCAGGCTTTCGATGGGCGTACCTGAGCCCATGAATGCGCCCTCGTCCGGCCTGCCTGACCGCATGACGCGAACCTCGTCCAAGTCCTGCATTCCCGGCACATCACGGTATGCTTTGAACATGCCGTCAGGGTGGGTAAGGTAGTCCCGTCCATTGCCGATTTCGTTGAACGTGGAGCGGCTATCATCAATCTCAAACCGCCACTTGCCATCGACGCCCTTGAACCAGCCCGTCGCGTCCCAGATGTCATCACGGCTCGCGCCTTCGGCTTCCATGTTCTGCGCACGGGCGAGAGCGAGCTTGTCTGCGGTCTTCGCGTTGACGCCTGCGAAGGTCTGCTGGTCCGGGGCGCGAAACCTGCGAGCAGGCGCAGCCTTCGACACACCACGACGCGGCCCTAGCAGCCTGTTCGCTCCGGCTCCTGCAAGACCGCCGCCGACAAGACCGCCAAACGCATTGAGCCCACGGTCTGCGTCGTCAATGACGCCGTCACGGTTCGCGTCAGTCGGGTTGGCTACATAGCCGGCTACGCCGCCAGCTGCCGCGCCTACGCCTGTGGGGGTGGCTCCTGTTCCAGCTAGAAGCTTGGAGCTTTGTGTTTCGGAGGGGTCGAACTTGGCGAACTTGCCTCGGATGTTGGAGGGGTCGAAGATAAGACGGCTTGGCCCGTAGCTGTCGGCCAGATCAACCCCATCGAAACCGGCGCGTTTTGCAGCCTCGACAGCCGACCGCGATGCCCACGACAGTTCGCCTTTTCCACTTTGGCTGCGGATGGTCTGTATAGCATCGGCCGCCGAAACGCCGGTGAGTTTCTCATACTCCGCAGCGATTTTGTTGAGATCGTCTGCGTTTTTGATTGAGGCAATTCGACCCCTGCTATACACTGGATAGATCGCGCCGCCCTCTGCAAACATCTCGGCAAACTTCGAATCAGATGTGAGATAGACGCCCGCCGTGCCGCCGCTGTCGGCCTTCGCTTTCATGGCCTGAAGGTTCTTTGGGCTCCCATGATACAGCGGCGTATCGACATCAAACCCCTGCTCTCTCGCTCTCTGCATTCGAGAGGCTTCATCCATTGGCAGGGGCTTGGGACGGCCGCCGAACCCCGACTGCTCTGGCGGACGGCGGGGGGCTGTGGTGGCGGGCTGACCCGTAGCTTGTGCGGCAGTCGGCGGCTGAGTGGCCGAGCCAGCGCGCGCAGCTTCCAGTTTTTTTGTCTTGTCCGCAATGCGTCGACGGGCGTTGCGCTGCTTGTCCAGGTTGGCGCGCATCAGGTCGTCAACGTCGGGATGCGAGCGGTCAATCTGATCGTACTGCTTCAGAAGGCGCTGAAGCTCGTTCTTGTCTGTCTCGATGCGCTGCATCCACTCTTCAGGAGTGGGCGGCGGCTTTGGCGTGCGTGGCTTCGGCGGTCCTTTTAGCTTATTGCCGAGCGCGCCCATCGCGGGCGGCTCGATAACAGGCGGCGCGTCGGGAGACGGCAATGCGGAGGCGGCCTCGTCCGCTTGGCGAAGACCGTACAAACCCTTTGTTACGCGAGACTGGAATTTGCGACCGGGCGTCGTGACGGCATCAAAGACAGAGCCAGCAGCCTTCAGGGCGAGCGGTATCGGGCTGCCTGTCGCAATCGACAATCCACCCGCCACGGTCCAGCCGGCCGGATTGCCAGCAACGTGGGCAAGCCTGTTGCCGGGGCCACGGATGTTATCAATCGCATCCTTCGCGCCCTGCTGGTTCAGGTGCGTATTTGAACCCGCCTGCTGATTGAGGCGCGCAATACGCTGGTTCTCAATCCGCATGTTAGCGATGGCGTTGCGGAGTTCGTTGCCCCGCTCCGGGCCAAGCACCGTGACCAGCGCCTTAAGCGTGCCCTCATTCTGAAGCTGCGTGATGCGGGCTGCGGCATCTTCTGGCGACGTGCGAAGCAGCGGATTGAGAAGCGCGTCACGGATCGAGAGCGCTGCAACTTCCTGCTGGCGCGGTGACAGTTTTGCCAGATCGCGCGCCATGTTCTCGGTAGCAAGCTCACTCTTGGCGACAGACAGAAACCGATCGCCGAACGTGACCGAATCATCCGCGCCGTAAAGGTCGCCATGCTGTGCGCGTGAACCCCTGTAGCCGGGGAACGTCTCAAGCCGGTCTAGCAGGGCCTTGCGGCGTGTCTCGTAAGCGTTTGACGTCTTGTTAGGCGTGCCGTCGATATTCTTCGCGCCGCGCGCCACCTCGCCAATTTCCGATTGCAGCCAGTGTGCGGTGCCGATTGGGTCGTCCGCAATTTTTGCGTCAATGACATCGTCCAGCGTCCTGCCGGTCGTCGTTGCTTCGATAGCCCAGCTTTCGGGAACCAGATCCCGGTAAGCCGGCGTCTTCATCAGCATGACCATTTCCGCCACCGCGCCAGCTTGCTCGGGGGTGGCCGTTTTGTCTCTCCAGACACGGTTAGCTTCGGAGATCGAATTGGTATAGGCTTCCTCGCCATTCCGGCGCATCAGCGCCTTGATCTCATCCGACTTGCCAGCCAGTGTTTGTTCGCCGAGGACGGTTTTGAAGGTCGCTTCAAGTTCATCCTTCTGCGTAGAGGCAAGCTGGTGAATAGTGTCCTGCATCGTATAGCGAGAGCTATTGCCAGACTCATTGAACGAGTGCGCGGCCCTGCCCCAGCCATTCGTTTTCATCGCGACATCGCCAGCAAGATTGCGAGCCTCGGCAGGGCTATAGCCCCTCGACTGGAGATATTGCGGGAGGTCGTCTTCAATGAAGAAGGCAAGCGCGTATCGGTCGCTCTTAAGGGGTTCATAGCGGCTAAGCAGGCTGCCCACGTAGTCGTTTACGACGTTACTGGGTATGCGAGCGCCCCGCATGAAGCGGCTGACAGCCTTGCTTGTATCCCGAGCAATGGCGATCTCCTCACGGGAGATGTTGGGAGCAACGTTGCGGGGAGTGGCCTGGAGGGTGGCCGGAGCCCCACCCCCCGCCTGCTGCCCCGCGCCGGCAGGCCCAGCCTGAGCCATCCGGGGCGGACCCTGCGGGATGGGGGCTTGGGCGACGGGAGCGACGGGGGGAGCGACTGAGGGCTGTGGGGGCGACACCGGGCCGAGACGTGCGCCGCCTGCGTTTGTGGGCGTCAGTGCCTGCGGTGACATTGCATCGGCTGACGCTTTGGCCCCACGGAAAATGCCCATGCCGATGAGGTTGAGTGTCGCGTCCTCGGCCATGTTTTTGACGCGGCCGACAAGGCCGGTTTCGCCCGGCTGCGATTTAAGCCAGCGGATATAATCGGCGGCAAAACCCATGCTTTCCGGGTCAAGCATGTCCGCAAGGCGCGGCGTGTTTCCGCTGAAGCCTAGACCAGTTGCTGCCACGTCCTTAGCAAGCTGAGTGGGCAGCTTGCCGCCTGGTGCAAACTTTCCAACCGCACCGCGCGCGATCAGATACTGCATGAAGCCTTCGGTCAGCGCGCCGGTGAAGGATTGCTCGCTCTCTGGAACAGGGATTTTTGCCGCTGAGAAGTCGAAGCGAGGGGCGTTATCCAGGGTCTGCTGCATCTTGTCGAAGCCGCCAGACTTCACGCGCCCCGCAATGCGCTCCAGAAGCGTGTCTGCCCCGACGCCAAACTCCGACCCGGCCATGATCCCCTGCATTTCGGGGTCAAACGACATCGCGTAAGGCACGGTTGCGACAGCGGCCAGATCGCCCGGCGTGTTGAGCGCCGCCTCTGCTGCGCCGACTGCCGCACGTTGGGCATGTATAGGCAGGATGCGCATTCCCTTGCCGAAGTCTCCCCCGTCGTCATTCAGTTCCACGGTTCCCTTGGAACCCGTGTCTCGAAACGCCAGACCGGGTGATGCGGAGTTGAAGATTGTCCGTTCCTGCCGGCGACGTTCTTCCTCTGCCTTCTGCGCTGCGAACTGGCTGTTCACCTGCGCCGTACTCTGGCGCATGGCCATGGTGATGGGGTTCGGCGCGTTGAGATCAGGAGCAGACGGGGCCGCAGCCTGCGGCGTGCCCATGGAGACCATGCGCTGACCTTGGCGCTCCAGAAACGACGGCTGGGCTGGCTGCTGACCAGATGCCTTCGCTTCAAGTTCGCGCAGCCGCTTGACCTTGCGCAGCCGCTCAAGTTCGGCGCGAGGATCTGGCGCCGATTGTGGTGATTGCAGTTGTGGAGGCATCTACTGCATTCCCAGCTCTGCCCGGAGGGCTTCAAGTTCGGCTTCTTCGTCGGGGGTCAACGATGGGGCGGCTGTCTGGCCTGCATCCATTGTGCGGAACTGCTCAGGTATGAGACCGAGACGTTGATTGATCAATGACTCAAGCCCGTCCAAACCAACGGCCAGTGTTTCCTTGTTGGCGCCGATGGTGCCGGCTCCGACAGGCTCTGGAAGGGTGCGCTGCAAGCGCTCAACGTCTGGTCCGGTCAGAACGCCAAGGTTAAACAGTTCCGGCCCCTTCAGGAACATCATGAGATTGTTATGAGCAGCCAGAAGCTCTTGCGCGCGGTTCGTTTTGCGCATTCCCAAACCGCCATCCCACTCGCTATCGACAAGTTGCGGGCCATACAGGTTAACGACCTTGCGATACTCATCGACAAGATACTTGAGCGAGTTGATCGCCGCCGCCTTGTCGCGAAAGCCTTTCCGCTCAGTTGCCGAAAACTCGCCTGCGTTCTGACCGCCGCTTGGGTAAAACCGGCCTGTCGCGTCATCAATCTGGCCAGCTTCAGCGCCATACCGCCCGGCTTCTTCTCGGGTTGCCGGTCGAAAGCGCGACTGAGAGCCTGATTGTTGCGGGTCGCGATGGAGCACCCTTGTCGTCGGCGTGCCGTCCTCTCCGAAGCTCGTCGCCGTGATAGCCTGTCCTGTGTTATCAATGCGCGGACGCCTCGCCTCCTGTTGCTTGATGATTTCCTCCGGCGTCGAAGGACGGCGCGGGCCGTATCTCGTATTCAAGCCATTCGCACCATAGGTCTGCGCATACGGAACGCCGCCATCCATGCCGACCTTCGGCGCGAAGAACGGCTTCGACGTATCGCCGCGCATGATCAGCGTATCACCTGCGGTGACTTTCTGAGGCGCGAAGTTTTGCGCCATGAACTCACCCCATTTTCCCGGGTTCGCGTTGTAAACGGCTTGCTGCTCCGGGGTCATCGCGGCGAGAATCGGAGCCATGCGCCGCGCTTCATCCTCCGCAGCTTGCGCCTCATACTTGCGGTCAAGGCCGTTGCGGCCGGCGAGCAACGCCGTGAACGGATCGGCCATGATCTCGTTCCACCAGCCCTGCGCGCGGGGGCTCTTGTAGGAGCCTCCGATCAGGCCGCCCATCTGCGCCTCATCGCGCGTGCGGGCCTGTGTGCCCTGCACGATGGGCGCGGGCGTTGTGCGCTCTTCTTCGCGCTGAATACGCGGAGCGAGATACCCAGCCTGCCGCCTGATGCGCTGAAGACCGCCGCCGAAAAGCCCTGCCATCAGGTGCCCCCGCCTTGACCGTTCGAGCCGCCTCCGCTGAGCATTTCGCCCAGATCAAACCTGAAGCCGCTGCTCTTGCCCGTCGAGTTAACCAGCATCGGCGTCGAGTTGAGGATGCCGCCGCGCGTCTGAAGCTGGAGCATGAGATTGCGGTATTCTTCCGCCGCCTGACGGTCGAACTCGGCACGCTGCGCAAGCAACCGCGCTTGCTCGATCTCGCGCTCCGTCGCTCCGAACTGCGCCAGCATCGCCGCATCCGAACGCCTGTTCTGCGCATCGCGGAAGCCGACATCCTGCGCGTTCTGGTAGCCCTGATAGCGCAGGTTCGCCATCATGTTGGACTTGTCCATGGTGTTCTGACGCATCAGCTCGGCATCGGCCACGCCATGACGCGAGCCGCCGAACGCCCCCGCCTGCGTTGCACGCGCATTGTTCTGCGCCAGATTGCCCTGCAATGACTGATCGTAATACGCCCCCGCCGCGTCTACCACGTCACGCTCATAGGGGTTGAAATACTTGGAGACGTTGGACGGGTCGTAGGTGTTGTTCGCGATCATGTCGCGCGCGTTCGTCTCGGTCGCAGTCTGCCCCGCCACCATCTGGCCCGTGTAGGGGTTGAACGGTTTCGAGGTGTAGGCATCGACCTGCTGCTGCATCCCGCGCGTCTGGTCAGTCCATTGCTGCTTCGCCCACGGGTTCAGCTCCTGACTGTTCTTCTGCTTCTGCTTCGAGAATGACATCTAAAGCTCCTTCACCAGGGAATGCTCAGGCGTCCACCCGCGCAGTCCCAACACACGTGTCCAGCCCTTGCGGCCTATCATCGTCATCCGGTCGAAGCCCTGCCGTCGCGCCATGTCCGTCACATCGGCCTCCATCTGCATCAGCTCGTCCAGATCGCCCGAGGCCGTGAAGACATGCAGGTCATGAACGATCTGGAGCACGGCAACCGAATTGCCCGACTTGCTCGGCAACAGCATTGCCCGGCCTTCCCGCACCTCATGGGCCAGTTGCTCCCATGTGCATTGGCCATTCGTCCGTTCCAGCGCCCGCTCGATGAGGGGCCGGAACTCTTCAAGCCGGTCTTTCGTTTCTGGCATTGTCCGCCTTGCGCCTTTCCCAGCTCTGAGACGCCCGCGTCTCGCCAAGGTGCTGCTCGTCCCATTCGTCGTCCTTGCAGCGCCCCGCCCTGATCGCGAAATCAGGCTTGAGCCGGCCACAGGTCGGACATTCAACGCGGTTGCTCATGCGGCGTTCTGAGGCGTCACGATGATGGTCGCCGTCTCCCCGTTGGGCGAGCCCGTGCGGACGCCAGCCGTGCTCTGCGTGGTGTAGGCGACACTCACAAGGTCAGTGAGAGACCCGCCGCTTTCATAGCTCGCACCGAACTCGGTTCCGGCGTGCTGGCCCACCGCATTGGCCCACGTCACCGACTTGGCGACGTTGGTGAAGGCCCGGTTGCCCGTGAGGTTGGCCCCGCTGAAACTGTAGCCAAGCACATTCGTCGCGCTCACCACCACGGTTGGCCCCTCATCCCAGCCGCCGCCATCGTTGAACCAGGTGGACAGCGTCACCGCCCCATCATGATAGTAAGACCCGCCGCCCATGGGCTCCGAGACGATGTCGATGGTCCCCGAAAAGGTGAAGGTGTAGATGCCGTTATAGGCGTCCGCACTCACCGACTTGTGCATCACACGGTCAGGATCGCCCACCCCGCCTGCGCTGTCGGTATTGTCCGTCGTTGTCGAGGTCGCGCCCGGCGTCGATATCTTGAGCCGCAGCGTGCCGCCCGTCGTCGTCGCATTCTGGATCGTCGGGGCTTCCCATGCCTCGCCGGCAGCCAGCGCAACACCGCTTGGAATTGTGATCGTATAAAGCGGAATCTGGCTCAGCGCCGCTCCGTCCGCCCACTCAATCGTTGCCCCGTCCGCCGCATAGAGATAGGCGGGCTGCAGGGCCACGGGCCAGCGGACCTCGCCCACCGTCACCGAACCCGTAACTTCGAGGTCACCCGCGAAACGCACAATCCCCGTGCCGGCATCGATGGTAAACGCGCCGTCTGCGTTGAGGATCAGCGTGACCTGCTCGCCATTAAGGCCGGTGAAGCCCAGCTTCTGGCCATAGGGAATGATCACATCGGCGCGCTTGTCGTGCTTCTGGATCAGTTCGCGCTCGACCTCGTCCCGGTGCTCAAACTCGTTCTGCTGCGTGTAGGCTTTGGAGGGCTCGATCAATACCGCCCCCGCGCCTTGGCCTGCACGCGGTACGCGCCAACCCTGAAATCCTCCGTTCCGCTCTCGGCCCGCAGCTCGATCCGCGCCTGCCGGGCCGTGGTGATGACGCCGACCCGCTCAGCCGCATTGAAGGGGCCAATCGTGTATTCCGTCGCGTTGGGATATTCGCGGGTGTAGAACGTCACCTCGCAATCGCCCTGCGTCAGTTCATCGGGAATGAACTCGTCGATCTGCATCCGGCGTTCGCCCTCGCCAAGCTCCACAGGCCCCGACACCGCCCTGCGGATCGCGCTGTCGAAGGACCAGCCCGTCTCGTGCTTCAACAACGCGCCCGAGCCGTTGACCATCACCGGCCAGTCAAACGCGCCCTCTGGAAATCCACAGAGCCTCGGCAGTTCGGTATGATTCCAGTGCCCTTCGCGGTAGTTGTAGATCGCCGCATGGGAGCACTCGACCGCCCCGCCCTCGGCATCCAGCGTGTCGCCGCTTTCCAGAAGCAGGTCTTCGCCGTTTTCCAACGAGATGTTGGTCACGCGCGGATAGAACCACCAGACCTCGCCAAACTGCGGGAAGTGCTGACACCAGACCTTGTTTCGATAGGTCGTATTGAGGTTGCGGAACACGTCGTCGCTGATCTCGCAGGCCAGCGGCTCGACATAGCCGACATAGCGCCAGAAGCCATTCTGGCCCATCCAGTAGGCCACGCTGTCCACGATGTAGAAGGCGTGCCGGCCGATGATGCCGCAGTTATTGCCGACCCGCTCGATGCCATAGATGTCGGGAAAGCCCTGATAGCGCATCAGGTGCAGGTCGGTGTCCGTCCAGATGAGCCCGCCTGAACGGACCTTGCCCCCGCACATGGCGACGCCTGCGGTTTGCAGGTTGAGGTCGCCCGCCTGGTTCGTGCTGGTTGCGGTCCACGTCGTGCGGTTTTCCTGATCGTTCCATGCGACCCGTCGCGGATCGCCATCGGCCCCGAGGGCTATGATAAAGCGCTCATTGGTAACGAAGATCGCCTTTGCATCGGGTGCGTTCGTGATGGCCGTTGCATCGAGCCCGCCGCGCGGCTGCCACTCATAAATCGTCTGCTCATGGTCATTGCAGGCGACAAGCAGCTCGCCAAAATTGTCGAGCGTCCATGTCGAGCTGTCCGACCCGCTGTCGAAGCCCGATTCCTGCAACAGGGGCTCGCTGCCCTCGGTATCAAGGTCAGTTCCGTCCTCAAGCAGAATGGAGACCGCAGCCGCAGGCGTGATATCGTCCAGCGTCGTGCCGTCATGGGCATAGAGCGATGTCACCGTCCCGAAGGCTGCAAAGCTGTCGCCCTCATTGTCCTTCCACGCATGGGCGGCCCGTGGCGTGCCTGAGAGCGTGCCGGTAAGCCCTGTCTCCCATCCCTTCATCGGCCTGATCTGGCCCTCGAAGAAGCGCACAAGATTGGCGTCATACCAACGCCCTGCGCTCTGGTAGGCTGTGCCGTTCCGGTAGAGGCCGGGCGGCAGGGTGAGCTTCAGGAACATCAGGCGACGAAGCTCGCGCTCGGCTGCGGACGAAGCCCCATGCCGATCACAAATGCCTCCTCGTGCTGGATCTGACGCATCACTTCGCGATAGCGCGGCTCCACCAGCCCGATACGCTCAGGATCGATCAACCGCCGATCCGCATTGATGAGGGCGCCATAGAGATAGGCGTCGGGATGCTTCCGCAGGAGCCAGTTGTAATCATTGTCATTGGTGAGCGCGGTCAACCCGCGCTTGTAGCGGACCCTGACTGTCGTGGTCTGCGCCGGGTAGAACAGCAGCGTTGAGCCCTCAACCGTGTAATAGAACGGCAGTTCGCTCGTGCTGTAGGGATAAAGCCCCTCGAACGTGTCAACGGGGATGTAGATGATCTCGTTGTAGGGCGTCGAAACATTCTTGATCGACGTAATCTGCCGCATTCCCGTGGGGATGGTTGCCGAGCCGCTGGTCACGGACAGAGCCGTATCGACCGACTCCATGTCGCGGGTCCGCAAGACCCGGTTGGCCTCGGCCT
>Ga0255208_1000046_pt1 | contig 32389 bp, 31 predicted proteins | sample Miss_Miss_RepB_8_FD_183623 | JGI IMG/M metagenome (GOLD analysis project Ga0255208, IMG submission 183623) | Freshwater microbial communities from Mississippi River, Louisiana, United States - Miss_Miss_RepB_8d | ecosystem: Environmental > Aquatic > Freshwater > River | place: USA: Louisiana...
CCCAGCGACATCAGGATCATCACAAAGGGACGCAGGTTTCTCATGGCATTTCCGGGAAGTGAGGGACGGGATCAGGGAAAAGGCAAGGTCAGCAGGCCATGCCAGACGCTGCCCAGCGCGATGGCCACGGCGTAAGGCATGCGCTGGACCGAAGCGGCAAGAGGACGTTTCTGGCGGCGGATGTGCCAAAGCCAGTACAGGGCCAGCAGGCCGCCGGCCATGGCGACGGACAGGCACAACGCGGCAATGCGTGGCATGCCCACCAACAGGCCGGCGGTGGCCATCAGCTTGAGGTCTCCTGCGCCCATCTGACGCAGCAGGTACAACGGCGCAAATGCGGCGCCGCCAACCATGCCGCCACCAAGCGCCGAACCCAGTCCGATGCCCTCAGGCCAGATGGCCAGCACCAAGGCCAGACAAGCTGCTGGAAGCAGGAGCAGGTTCGGAATGCGCCGGTATGCCACGTCATGCCACGTGGCAATGGTCAACACCACAGCCAGAGTGAGCCAGGAAGCGGCAATCGTCCAGATCATCAGGAGAACTCGGCAGACTTATTTGGCAACGATGGCAGCGCCGATGTTGGTGAAGATGGTTCCGAGGTTTTGACCCAGCGTGGTCACGCCGCCCACGATCACCACAGCGATCAGGCCGGCGAGCAGACCGTATTCAACGGCGGCAGCGCCCGACTCGTCACGCATGAGTTCACGCCATTGGTTCATCAGTTTTTTCATGGAAAGACTCCAGTGGTAAGGGTGAGTGTTCTTCGGGATTTCCCTGCAGCGCCTCGCCACCCGAAATGCGAAAGCACGGTTGCACTCTAGGCAAAGGGGCGTGGCGCTTCCGTGGGTTGCCAGACACAAGCGATGGACCGTGCGCGCGATTGGGTGCGGCCTCACACCGAGCCGGCAACAGGGCCTGCATAAGCTCGCTCCATTCCTGTGAGGAGGTGAGCCGATGACAGAGTTGGTTGTGGTTTTTTTCTCGGGCCTGCGCAAGCGGTTTCGTGGCCGCGCTGGCAAGGGCGTGCGGTCACAAGGTGGCGCGGCAGCGGTGGAGTTCGCGCTCTTGCTGCCCGTGTTGATGGCCATGCTGATGGGCACCCTGGAGATGGGCATGATGCTCTACAACAAGGCGGTGCTCACCAATGCCACCCGCGAGGGGGCACGGGCCGGTATCGTGCTGCGCAACCCCAAGCCCTCTGTGGGCGAGATCACCAACGTGGTGTTGCAAAAGTCACAGAGCAATCTGATCAGTCTGCTGCCCACCGATGCACCCCAGGTCACAGTGCTGCAGTCTTCGCCGGCGGCCTGGCCGAACACGCTGCAGGTCAGTGCGCAGTACACCTTCAAAGGGTTCGTGATCGGCAGCGTCATGCAGGCGCTGGGCAGCACCTGGGTGATCCATGCCAGCACCGTGATGGTCCATGAATGAAGGGATGAAAGCCCCATGAATACCCGACCCGAGCATCAAAAAACACGCAGGATGAAAACCTTTGCACACCGGCAACGCGGCGCTGTGGCACCGCTGGTGGCACTGATGCTGCCGGTCCTGATCGGATCGGCCGCCTTTGTGATCGATCTGGCCTATGTGCATGTGGTGCGCAACGAATTGCAAAACGATGCCGACGCGGCCGCACTGGCCGGCGCCCATGCACTCGTGGACGCCAGCAGCGCAACGGTTCGCTGGGCCGAAGCCACTGCGCAGGCGCAGCAGTCGGTCCCGCTCAACCGCGCCGCGGGCCAAGGCCTCAGCGATGCGCAGGTGCAGACCGGTTACTGGAACTTGAAGGGTCAGCCCTCCGGCCTGCAACCGCAGACGCTGGTGCCCACGGTCTGGGATGCGCCGGCGGTGGCGGTGACGGTTCGCAAGGCGACAGGGCAGAACCAGGGGCCGGTGCAGACGTTCTTTGCACGCTTCTGGAACATCCTGGGCATTGAACAGCAGGTCACGGCCGTGGCTGCGCCCAACAGCCCGGGGACGATGCAGCCTGGCGGTGTTTTTCCGCTGGCCATGGCGCAGTGCCTGTACGACAACTACTGGGACCGCAGCGTGTACCCGCCCCGACCGCGCATCGACCCGGCCACTGGCAAGCCCTATGTGTTCAAGATCGGTTCGGGCTACCACTATGGCGTCTGTTCCTCAGGTGAATGGACCTCCTTGCTCAACGACGCCAACGATGTGGGCACCATCCGCCAGCTGATCGCCCAAGGCAATCCGGTGTCGCTGGAGATGGGACAGAACATCTGGATCGAACCGGGCAGCAAGTCATCGCTTTACCAGACCGTGCAGAACTGCAGCGTGGCGGGAGACCGCAGTTGCGAATACGTGGTGGTACCCACCGTCACGCAGACCGACAACCACGCCCTCTCACCGATCACCGGCTTCGCCTGCCTGCGCATCCTGGATGCCAATGGCGGCCAGAAATACGTGCTGGCCGAAATGAGCAACCGCTGCAACACGTCCCTTGCCGGGGGGGCCGGGCCCAACTATGGGGTGCTGCAGCCGCCCAGTCTGGTGCAGTGACGCAACGTTTGTAGGCGCGATCCCCAGGCCGCGATCCAGGGATTGCTCCCATGGGTAAGCTCAGGTCGGGGCGTGCCGGTCGATGCGGTGCAGCGCATTGTTCAGGAAGACGCGGGTCATGCGGCTTTGCTGGCGCGCCGCTTCGGTCTGGCCCTGGGCCTGCAGACGCAGCGCCAACTCGTGCGAGCGCTGGGCATGGCTCAGGTGCTCGGCCACGATGCGCAGGGCCTGATCGACCGTGCCGTGTGGGTTGCAGGGGCTGGAGGGGGTGGGCATGGTTTTTACTCCTGGCGTTGCTGCCAGTGCAGCGTGATCTGTTGCACATCGCCGGCGATCACGCGCCACTGGTCGGGGTCTTCGACGATCTCGGCCTGGCCCACACTCAGGTGCAGGCCCTGTGCCTTGCCTTTGGGCAATACCCAGGTCATGCCCTGCAGGCTGGTGGCGCTGTGGGCGTGCAGGCGGGCCATGTCGCCGTCTGCGGGCGCCTGGATCTGCCACTGCACGGCCAGCCGGCGGTCCAGAAAATCGGCCAGGGCCTGCATGCTGTACCAACGAAAGCGGCCTTGCTGCTCCAGTGCGCGCGCGGTTTGCTGCAGCACGCTCAGGCTTTGCGGGTAGTCCGGCGCACTGGCCGGATGGAAATAAAACAGACGGACGATGCCCTGTGCGCTGACATGTTGGGCCAAGTCCCTGATGAACTCCGATATCAAGGTTTCAGGCGCGCCGAGTTCGGGCAACTCGTCGAGTGTGGCGATCCGTTGCAGGTTGGAAATCGGAAAGGCCCAGGGGGTGCCAGGCGCAGGGGGGCGACCCTGCCGGTAAGCGCGGGTGGGTCCCAGGCCGCTGTCGCCGGCGGTGTAGTAGGCGCGGAAATCGTGTTCGCGCAGCCAGGCCGTGACCCAGTCGGGGTGGTTGCCCATGGGCGCCGAATAGCTCACCAGGCGCTGACCGACGATGGTCGACAGCGTCTTCTGGTTCAAGGCCAACCAGGGCACAAAGCGGTCGGCGTTGTCATCGCTGGCCTGCTCGCCAAAGACGTTGTGCACCCAGCCCCCGTGGTTGCCGATCTCGTGTCCTTGTGCCTGTAGGCGGTTGAGCAGGTGTTGCATGCGCGGGTTGTGCGGCATGTTCAGGCCCAGCCGGTCGCCTTCCCGGAAAGTGTCCGGGCCGGCGGTGACGTGGATGGAAAACGGCCCCTGCTCGAACCAGCCCGCTTGCTCCAGCGCGAGCATCGGCTGTTCGGCGGCGTTGGAGTCCACATGCAGGTTCAGCACCAGCCCGCCAATGCCTTGCGGTGCGGCGCTGAGCACGGGCAGTTCGAGCACGCTCCGCGCGAAATGCGAGAGCAGACGGTGCAGCAGGTAGCCATCGGTGCGGGTCTTGAGGTAGCCCAGTGGCAGATTGGCAAACAGCACGCTGCCCTGTCCGTGGCCGCGCAGGCTCAGCACGGGATCGCCCTCGGGCGAGCGGATCCAGACCTGGGCATCGCGCGGCCCCTCGGAGCGAAAATGCGGGTACATCAGGTGCGCGTAGCCGTAAGTGGTCAGCTCGCCCCATTCGCCCAAGGGCTGCAGTGCCTGGGCCAGCGGGGCCTTGAAATCGACCTTGCCCGGCTGGATGGCCATGCGGCTCTGGGCTTCGCGGTGCACCAGCACCGGGGTGAGGGCGATGGTGTCCTGTTGCAAGGCGTCGTACAGCGCGTAGCGAAAGCCGATCAGGCGCGACAGGCGAGAGGCGGGCGCTGCATAGCCTTGCTGGTGCAGGCCAAAGAGGGCGGCGTCAAAACTCAGCAGGGCATGGCCGCCGCGCCGCACATGGGTTTCCAGCGCCTGCACCCACACATCGGACGCGTGCCGATGCACCGTGTCGGGCACCAGCACGCCAGTGATCGACTCCCGCCTGGCGACCGCGTGCACGAAGCGGTCACTGGTCATGGGGGTCAGTGGCAGGCCTTCTTCCTGTGCCGCATCGAGCCAGGCTTGCGTGACCGGGTGCGCCCGCGCGTTGTCGTCGGGAATGAGCAAGACCACGCCGTGTGGCTGGGGGGCGGCCCAGGCCATCAGGGCGTTGCGTTCGGACCACAGCAAGGGCAGGCCCGCCAGCAGCACCAGCCACAAGACCCAGCGATGCCAGCTTGAGGCAGAGGGCGTGGCAGAGGAGGTGACAGACGGGCGGCTTCTCTCTAGGACCATGGGCGTCTCCCTGTCAAAAGGCCTGGTTTACAAGGCGCCGGTCCGGTTGACCGTGCGTGGGGTCAGGCTGGCCAGCCAGGCGTACAGGGCCACAAAGATCCAGCCGTTGAGCAAGGGACCCAGGCACAGCAGCAGCACCGGCATGAAGAGCACCGATCCGTGGTGCAGCACCCAGGCGTGCAACAGCACCTGGTGCGGCAGCCAGACCATGAAATACGCCACCACCAGCAAGGGGCCGAGCAGCTTCAGGCGCCAGGGCAGATGCAGCACGCCCCAGCCGAGTGCGAGCATCAGGGGCACGGTCATCAGGAAATCCGCGCCCATCTGCAGCAGCCCCGACAAGTGCTGGTGCACGGCGTACGGAAAGCGCGCGGGCACCCAGGCAAAGAACAGGCAGGCGCTGCCCTGCACCAGGCACAGGGCCCGCACCACGACGCGCAGCGGCCTGTAGCGTTCATGCCAGTAACCGGCCAGGACATACAGCAAGGCGACCACAGTGCTGGTGCTCAGCATCAGGGTCTGGGATGGCGGCGGGGCGTCCTGCGGCAAGGGCGTCAGTGCCAGCCCCAGAGGCTGGCTCCACAGGCTCACCACGGCGTGCCAGGCCTGCAGCAGCAAGGGTTGCAGCACAAACAGGCTCAGACTGCATGCCGCACCGATCAGCAGGCCCCAGAAACCATCGCGCCAGTGCCAGGGGGCGAGACGGCTGGTGGTGTGGGCAGGCGTGATCATCATGGCCACTCCTTGAACCAGGCCAGGTTCAGGCCCTGGCGGCGGTACTGGTCGTTGCGGTAGTGGTCCGCCACCACCTTGATGCCCCAGTCACGTGCCATCCAGTGCTGCACGATGAGTGTGTCCTGCCGGCTGGCAAAGTCCACGATGCTGCGCGCATCGCCCAGGGACTGCCAGCCTTCACGCCCCCAGCCATGCCGGCCGGTGATCTGGGTCTGTCCATGGCGTCCCCAGGTCAGTGCGAGAAAGTACTGCCGGGTGTCGACCGATCCCGGATCGCTCTGGCTCCAGCGCACTTCGCCCTGGGCGATCCAGGGGCCTTTGAGATAGGGCTCCAGCCAGGCGGTCAGGCCGATGCTGCCCCAGCGGTCGCGGTGCTGGTCTGGCGCCTTGTAGTAACCCAGGCCCACATTGGTCACCCAGTTCAGCTGTTCTCCCCAGGTGTGGTGGACAAAGCCGTCGACACGGTCTCGTGGCAGCCAGGGGGCGCCGTCGCCGACGCCGTAAGCCAGAGAGATGTCCCAGCGGGGCGCCACATGGACCCGGTCCTGCAGACCCACGAAGGTGCCGCGTTCGTTGAAGCGGTCGGCATGCATCATCTCCAGGCCCCACAGGTGCTTGCCTTGACGGTACAGGCCGCGCACGGAGGCTTCCTGCCACGAGGCGTAGCCCTGGCTGAGGTTGTAGTGGCCGACCGCCACCTGGAGCTGTCGCAGACCCTGATCTGCAGGGGCATCGCTCTGTGCGCGCACGGGGCGGGGCAGGCCGCCCAGCAAGGCCAGGGCCAGCACAGCAACGGTCATGGAGGGGTTCGGGATCATGCGGCCAGCCTTTCGACGTGGAGGGTGGATTGGACTTCGCGGCACAGCACATCGGCGATGCGCTGCGCCGCCAGTCCGTCGCCGAAGGGGGAGGTCTGCAACTGCATTGAGGCCAGCAGCACCGGGTCGTGCAGCAGTTCACTGGCTTGTTCGATGATCTGGTGCACCTGGGTGCCCACCAGCTGGGCACCGCCGGCCTGCACCAGTTCCTGGCGTTCGGTGCTTTCGCGCAGGATCAGCACTGGTTTTTGCAGTGCCGAGGCTTCTTCCTGGATGCCGCCCGAGTCGGTCAGCGTGAAGCAGCAGCGTTCGAGCACCCCGATCAGCGCCGGGTATTGCAGCGCCTCGGTCAGGCACAGTCGGGCGCGTGCCAACGCGGGCAAGCAGGCCAGGCCCGTGTGCACATCGGCGCGGACCTTCGGGTTGGGGTGAAGGGGCCAGACCACCGTCAGCTGGGGGTGCAGCTGCAGCAGCCCGCCCACCGCCGCCGCAATGCGCTGCATGGGCAAGCCCCAGTTTTCCCGGCGGTGCGCGGTGACCAGCAGCATCGGCCCCTGTGCCTGCAGCTGCATGAAACGCGCCAGATCGGATGGCATGCACTCGTGCTGCGCCTGATGGCGCATCTGCTCGCGGGCCCAGAGCGCGGCATCGATCACGGTGTTGCCCACCTGGTGGACATGGCGGCCGTCGATGCCCTCGTGCAGCAGGTTCTGCGTGGCCTGAGGTGTGGGTGGAAAGTGCCATTGCGCCAGGCGACCGATCAGGCAGCGGTTCATCTCTTCTGGAAACGGGTCGCGCTCGCCTGTGCGCAGGCCCGCTTCCACATGGGCCACCGGCACATCCTGGTAATAGGCCGCCAGCGCGCCGGCCAGCGCGGTCGAGGTGTCGCCCTGCACCAGCACCACATCGGGCGCGAGTTGCTGCATCTGCTCATCCACCAGAGTCAGCAGTTCGGCCGTGAGGTGGGAGAGCCGCGGTGTTTGCCTTTGCAACTGGACCTGGGCATCGGGCGGCATGTCGAAAAAGGCGTAGAGGGCGTCGGCCACATCCGTGTGCTGGCCGGTGTGCAGTACCCGGACCTGGTGGCCACGTGCACGCAGCACGCGGTACAGCGGGGCCATCTTGATGATTTCGGGGCGCGTGCCCAGACAGGCAAGGTAAGAAGTCATGCGGGTTCCTTGAAGGTTGGGGAGAGGGTTCGGAGGGGGGCTCAGGCGCAGGCCACGCTGCCGCGGATCCGCGCTTGCACGCTGCCGTGCACCAGGACCGGACCGTGGACATCCATCACATCGGCACACACGCTCACAGGGTGCTGGGGTGTGCCGATCACGACGCCGGGGGCGAGGTGCAGCGAGCCTTCGGCCATGACCAGCCCGCTGACGCTGCAGCCTGCGTCGAGCCAGATGTCACCTTCGCAAAACAGGTTGCCCTGCAGTTTGGTGCCGGGTCCCAGGTGCAGGCCGTCGCGCGCCTTGATGTCGCCTTCGATGCGGCCGGGGCCCAGCGCCCGGAGGCGGCCGCGCACCACGAGCGAGCAGGGCACCAGTTGGTTGGCCGGGATGTCGAGGTGGTGTCCGATGTGCCAGCCGTGCAGCCCCCAGGGACGAGCGCCTGCAGGGGGCTGCCAGCGCTGTAGCGTGGGCTGGGCCGAAGGCGCAGGCATCGCACCACTGCCCAGCATCAGATGACGGGCATGCACCGTGTTGAAGCAGGCCCCGGGGGCGAGCTGCAGGGCGCGGGGACCCGTGTCCAGGGCAGCGGGTGGGTCCACCGCCTGCGCCTGGCGGTCACGTGGCCGGCGCCACTCGGACCAGGCCGGGTAGAAGGGCAGGACCAGCAAGACGGTGGTCACGGTGAGCAAGAGCAGGCTCCAGAGCAGCAGATCGTTCATGGGTTCACCTTCGTGGCATAGCGGCGTGTTTTGGCCCAGACGATTTCGCGCCGTGTGATCTGGTCGAGCAGCGCACCGAGCAAGGCACGGGTCATGACCGGCAGACTGGCCAGGAAACTGGCTCCTTGCAGCGGCAGCAGCCGCAGCCGTTCGCGATGACCGTCCAGCAGCACTGCGAACGTGGTGTGCATGAACACGGCAAAGGTACCCAGACACGCCTGCAGCACCAGCGCGAATGCAGGGATCCATTGGCCAACGGCGTCGAAGCCGTGCAGGTAATAGAGGCCGAGCACCAGGCCCCAGCCCAGCAGCATGAGTGGTGCATTCAGGAAGATGCCCAGCAGCAGCAAACCATCGAGACGCTCTTGCCAGGTGACCGTGGGGCTGCGCATCAATGCCAGGCTGTGGCGCAGCATCACCTGGTGGTGGCCGCGTGCCCAGCGCTGCACCTGACGCAGGCGCACCGGCCATTCCTCGGGCACCTCTTCGTGGCAAGTGGCCTCGTTGTTGTAGACGGTCTTCCAGCCAGCCACCAGCAGCCGGATCGTGATGTCGGTGTCTTCGGCCAGCACATCGTCGTGCCACCCTCCCACGGCACGCAGGGCCGACAGGCGCACACCGCCGACCGTGCCGCCGTACTGTGGAACGCCATGCAGGTCCATGCGGGCCTGCTGGTCAACCTGGTAACCCGCTGCGCGTTCGAGTTCGAGCAGACGCGTGAGCAGATTGGTGCCCGCATTGCGTGGCACCACTCGGCCCATGACTGCACCGACTTCGGGATCGAAAAAGGGCACCACCAGCTGGCGGATCAGTCCGGGTGCGGGCGTGTAGTCTGCGTCGAACACCAGGGCGATGTCCCCCTGGGCCTGGACCATCGCGTCCTTGAGCGCCGCCGCCTTGCCAGGCTTGCCGCCACGCCGGTGAAACGCCTGCACACGATCCGGATGGCGCGCGACCCACTGGTCCACGATGGCGGCTGTGCCATCGCTGGATCGGTCGTTGACGACCACGATGCGCATGCGCTCGTGCGGGTAGTCGCTGGTCACCAGGGCCTGCAGGCTTTGCGCTATGACGGCCTCTTCGTTGTGCGCGGCGACGAACACCGTCACTTGTGGCCAATCGGCCTGCACCACCCCGGCGTAGGGGTAACGCGTGCGCCCCCACATGCGCTGCCAGGCAAACAGGGCCTGGCGCAGCCCGTAGGCCAGCATGTACACCATCACCGCGACCAGCAGACCCGACAGCCACAGCACCAGTTCCGAGGCGCCCTGTGTGGCGTTGGTGTCCTGTGCGAGGACAGGGGCCGACCAGAGCGTGCTGATCACCAGACCCGATGAAAAAACCCTGCTCGGGCAGGGGGCCAGAAGAGGCGTGGAGCGAAGCATGGACGGTCTTTTTCGATAGCGGGTGGCCATCTTCCGAAGCCACCGTTGATGCGTCTGCGGCCTGACGCACGCGTGTGCGCTGGCTCCGCGTGCTGGCTCACATACAGGGCACTTGGTGGTCTGTGTGAAGTCACGTACTGCTGTGCAGCGGTCACTTTTCTAGATTGCCTGCTCTCTCAAAACCTCAGGAAGGAGCATGGTCATGATTCGCGTTTCGTTCCCATCTATTTTTCAGCTGCCCTCGCAGCGATCGCCTCGCAGGTGGTGTCTGCCCATCGCTTTCGGTGTCACGGTGCTGGCGAGCGCCTGTGGTGGCGGTGGCGGCTCGCCTTCCGCCCAGGGCGGGGCTTCCATCTTGCCGGCCATCACGGCAGTGACCAGTGGTACTGCTGTGGCGGCTGTCGAGGTGTCGACCTCGGAGACTGCCGCTGTCAGTGCGGCGTTGCCGGCACCGGATCCGGGTCTATTGCTGCTGCTCCTGCCCGATGGCCAGAATCCAGCCGATCCGCGTGTGCGTGCATGGGTCGATGCGGCGCTGGAGGAAGGCGTGCGTGTGCACCCAGTGGCCGACAGCGAGTTCTTGCAACTCGGCGATGCGGCCAGAGGGTATGCCGGCCTGATCCTGCCCGACAGCCTGCATGTGCAGGCCACCGACGAAGTGATTGCTGCTGTACAGCGCTACACCGAAGGGGGAGGCAAGACCCTGCTGGTGTTCGACTTTGGCGCGCTCACCTTGCAAGGTGATGTACCGGTCTATCCTGTCCCGCGCTCACGGCTGAGCCCGCTGGCCGGTGTGGACTATGTGCTGTATGACCAGCTGCTTGACCGCACGACCGGGCTGGGGCCGATCACCGGTTTGCGCAGCACCTTGCGCTCCCTGCTGGTGCCGCCCGGCAAGTCGATGGCTTACACCGGGCTGCCCTCCGGTACCGCCACGGTGGCGGCGGCAGACTCCGGCACATCCAGCTCGGACAGCCTGGTGTCGGCGGCTGGCATTTCGTCATCGAACGCCATGTACCTGCCGGTGAACACCGGTGACCCGGGGGGCGTGCGCGGTTTTGATGTGCAGCAGTACAGCCAGCAGCGCTACTTCAGCGCCGCCTCCAACGGCCAGGCACGACTGTCTGCGCGCCAGGTGCGTGTGGACCTGGGCAAGGCCCAGCGTGGCTCGCCTGTGACGCGCGTGACGCAAGCAACGCTCACGGGCACGACCAGCACGACGCAAGCCGTGAGCGCCCTGGACACCACGGACCCGGTAGAAGCGCTGACGGGTTACCTGCTGGGTCCGCTGATCTATCCCAGCTATGTCACCCAAGGCGACTTTGGCCAGTTGCCTGGGCAGCGTGTGCTGGTCACTTCGCCACAGTTCGGGCTGGTGGCGGGCATCAACCCGGTCGGGGCCGGGCAGGTCATGTTCGTCAATCTGCCGCTGACCTACCTCAAGGGCCGCACCGATGCGCTGCTGATGCATGGCTTCTTGCACATCTTCACACGCGAGTTGCTCGACATGCCACACCTCTCGTCCATGCCCAACGGGGTGGCGGGCATGACGTTTGACTGGCACCTGGATGCCAAGGAGGCGCAGGCGCCCACCAACAAGCTGGTCAAGCTCAATGTGTTCAACGACCCGCAAGCGCTGTTCTCGATCGAGATGACCGCTGGGCCGGATGCGATCGTGCCCAAGGACGGGCTGGGCTGGAACCTGCCTGTCAACAAGACCGCGCAGCAGTTCCTCAAGACCTTTGCCAAAACCGGTCATGCGGTGGGATCGCATGGTGGCTGGATCCATGACTGGTACGGCTCCGGGGTGACCGAGAACAACCGCCTGGAGAGCTCGGGTGGGGCTTGCGTCAACACCGTGCTGCGGCTGGACAATTTCGAGCAGTGCCTGCAGCTCAATCGCCAGAGCGTCGATGGTGTGGTGGGTCGCGCCTCGACCAGCTATTCGGCACCCGAAGGCAACAACCCCTTGTGGGCCATGGACTGGCTGGAGCAGCGCGGGGTGATGGCCGCCTACTTTGGCGGACACACTGGCCTGGGGGCCACGCGCCAGTACCGCGAAGGCCAGTTGCTCAACCCGTCCATCTGGGTGTTCCCGGTCACGCCGTTCGGTCTGTATGCGACCTTTGAAGAGTTTCAGGAATACAAAGTGCCGCAGGCCGATGTGAAAGCCTGGTACCGCGCGATGGTGGACTTCAGCATCGCGCAAAACACCAGCCGTATGGTGTATGCCCATCCGGCCGGTGCCGCGCTGTGGAGCACGGTCTTGCTGGACTTCCTCAACTACGCCAAGGCCCAGTCACCGCGCCTGTCCTGGTACACCAGTGTGCGTCTGGCGCAGTTCATGAGCCGGCGTCTGGAGGTGAGCTGGAGCCAGTCGCGCGACGAGGTCACCGGGCAGACCGTGTTCACCGTCTCGCATCCCAGCAGTCTGGCCGAGATGACCTGGCGTCTGCCGCGCAGCCGCTATCCGCAGGCACCCCAGCTGCGCTCGGGTTCGGCGGAGATCGATGGCAGTGACAGCCGCTATTGGCAGGTGCGTGCCAAGGCAGGCACACAGCTGGTGTTTGGCGCGTGAATGATCGGAGGGTATAGATCCACAGATGCAGAAGAACTGATCGCCTGGTGGATGGACGCACACGCGGCCGCTCACGAGCATGGACGGTCCTGATCGCAAGTTTGAAAAGGTATTGCCATGATCCGTTCTTCTGCTGTTTTCATGCCCTCCATTCCGGTCCGACCGGTCTGGCCCGCCGACCGTGCCTTGCTCAGTGACGAGGAGTGGCAGGCCTTGCTCTGGCCTTTGGATGAATTGCCCCCGTCGCGGGCTGTTCCTGACGTGTGTGTGGATGCCTGTACACCGTCTGCCGAAGGGAGCGCGTCATGAACATGGTTTCGCAAGATTCGGCACGGGCCAACCGTGTCCTGGGGGCTTTGCCCATGGTCGACTACTTGCCGATGGTTTCGCAGCTGGAGGCTGTTCAGCTGCAGCCTGGGCAAATTCTGGAGGAGCCCGGTGCACCAGCCTCGCATGTGCATTTTCCGATCAGCTGCGCGATCACGCTGGTGTCGGCCACGCGCGATGGGGAAATGTCCGAACTGGCCCTGATCGGCCGCGAAGGCCTGGTGGGCTTGCCGGCTTTGCTGGGAGCGCCTTCGAGTGCGGTGCAGGCGGTGGTGCTGCGCCCTGGCCTGGCGTACCGCTTGCCTGCGGCCGCATTTGTGCAGGTCTTGCAGCGCTCGGCCGCTATGCAAACCCTGGCCTTGCGCCATGTGCAGAGCCTGATGGTGCAGATGGCGCAAGGTGTGGTGTGCAGCCTGCACCATTCGGTGCTGCAGCGCCTGAGCACCTGGCTGCTGTTTCACCACACGGTCACGGACTCCGATCAGGTGCGGGCCACGCACGAAACGATCGCGCACATGCTGGGCGTACGGCGTGAATCGATCACCCAGGCCGCCGGTCAGCTGCAAAGCGCGGGATGCATCTCGACCAGCCGCGGGCGCATCCACATTCACGATGCGCAGGGCCTGCGCGCCCATGTCTGTGAATGCTATGCCCTGGTGGAGCAGGACCACCGCCTGTTGTGGCAGCTACCGCAGCAAGACGAGGGGTCGGCACCGCTGGGCATGGGACCCTGGTCTCATGCCGATGTCGAGCGTGCGGCAGACCATGAAGAAGATTCCGGTGATGGCCCGGCCTCTGGACGCTATGCCGACATCTATGACTTTGCGCCGGTGGGCTTGCTCAGCGTGGACGCCCAAGGCCGTTTGATGGAAACCAATATGGCGGCAGCGATCCAGCTGGGCATTTCGCGCTCGCAGTGCCACCTCTACCGCTTTGTGGATTTCCTGCAACCTGAGTCCCGGCAGGCATTCGAGCAATTCCATCGCGAGGTGCTGAGTGGTAAATGCCGCCGCCATTGCGAATTGGGCCTGTTGCCCGGTGCCCACAGGCCGGCAGCCGTGGTGCGGCTGGATGCGACCGTCGATGAAAACGGCGAAGAAAACCGCATGGTCATGGTGGATGTCACCGAGAGCCACCGCCAGATGGCGCAGCTTTTACACGCGCATGGCCGCGATGGCGTGGCGAGTGCCGATGTGCCCTCACCCGATGGCATGCCCTGGTGGGGGAGCGGCGCAGGACCGGCAGCCACTGCGCCGGCACGCATGTCCTCGTTCTGAGGCCCATGCAGGCAGGGCTCTGAGTGGCCCGCCTGCGAGGGGCTAAGATCCATGCCATGCAAACACGACAACTTGGCCCCTTCTCCGTCAGTGCCATCGGCCTGGGCTGCATGAACCTCAGCCACGCCTATGGTGCGCCTGTGTCCCGCGAACAAGGCGAGCGCGTGCTGCTCGCTGCACTCGACGCGGGCGTGACCTTTTTTGACACCGCCGCGCTGTATGGCTTCGGTGCCAACGAAACCCTGGTGGGTGAGGTGCTCAAACCGCACCGCCGCAAGTTCATCCTGGCCAGCAAATGCGGCATGCAGGGCGTGGACCCGGGCAATGGCACCAAGGTGCGCGTGATCGATGGCCGCCCTGAAACGATCAAGAAGACCTGCGAAGACGCGCTGCGCCGCCTGCAGACCGATGTGATCGACCTCTACTACCTGCACCGCTGGGACAAGAAGGTACCGATCGAAGACAGCGTGGGTGCCCTTGGCGATCTGGTGCGGGAAGGCAAGATCCAGACCATCGGTTTGTCCGAAGTTTCGGCCACGACGCTGCGCAAGGCCCATGCGGTGCACCCCATCACCGCGGTGCAGACCGAGTATTCGCTGTGGACACGCAACCCCGAGATCGCGGTGCTCGCGGCTTGCCGAGAACTGGGCGTCAGCTTTGTGCCCTTCAGCCCGGTGGCGCGCGGTTTTCTGTGTGGCCCCCTGGACATTGCCGGCTTCGACGCCAAGGACATCCGCCGCACCATGCCGCGCTTTGCGCCGGACAACTACGCGGCCAACCTGAAACTTTTGCCCGCCTACAACGCACTCGCCCAAGAGGCTGGCTGCAGTCCCTCGCAGCTGGCACTGGCCTGGCTGCTGCACAAGGGCGATGACTTGATCCCGATTCCGGGCACCACTTCGGTCGCGCACCTGATGGACGATCTGGGCGCCGTCAACGTCAAGCTCTCGGCCGACCTGATGGCGCGTGTGGAAGACCTGATCAACGAACGCACCGTGGTGGGGGATCGCTACAACGCCCAGGCCAACAGCGAAGTGGATACCGAGACGTTTGCATAAGGCATTCGCGCGCAGGGGCGCACTCTTACAAAACACTTGTCTGTAGGAGCGCGCCCCGCGCGCGAATGTCGATCGGCCTCAGGCCGCGTCAGGCTGCTCTTTGGGCGCCGCTTTCTGGAAGGCTTCGAGTTCCATGCAGGCTTTTTCCACGGCCATGATCAGCGGCCATTGCGTCAGGTCCACCTTGAAGCGGCGAGCGCTTTCGATCTGTGGAATCAGGTAGCAGTCGGCAATGGTCGGCGTGTCACCATGGCTGAAGCGGCCCCGCTTCGTATCGGCGGCCAGCAAGGCTTCATAGGCATCAAAGCCGGCACTGATCCAGGTGCCAGCCCAGGCGTTGATGGCCGCGTCGTCGGCACCAAAGGTCTTGCGCAGGTATTCGAGGATGCGGCGGTTGTTGATCGGGTGGATGTCGCAGCCCACGATGGCGGCCAGCGCACGCACCTGGGCGCGGCGTTGCGGGTCGCGCGGCAGCAGGGCTGGCGTGGGGTACTTTTCTTCCAGCCACTCGATGATGGCAGGCGACTGGATCAGCACCTCGCTGCCAGTATGAAGGGCGGGCACCAGCTGCTGCGGGTTGACGGCCTTGAATTCGTCTTTCAGGTGCTCTTCCTTGGCCAGATGCACGGCCACGTACTCGGTGTCCAGGCCTTTGAGGTTGAGCGCGATGCGCGTGCGGTGCGAAGTGCCGCTGCGCCAGAAGTTGTAGAGTTTCATGGCGCTTATTTTGCCGTACCCATGATCGGTGCGGCCTCAGCCGCGGTTCTCGTACACCCCCAGCTTGCGGTGCAGCGGGGACTCATCGGCAATGAAGACAAAGGCGGGCTGATCGGCGCGCAGGTTGCTGAGCGTGACGGCCTCATAACCCGGGGCGCAACAGGTGTCGGCCTCAACCATCTGGAAGGTTTTGTCGACGATCTCGGCACGCACCTGGCCTTCGATGACATGGAACACCTGGGCGGGTGAGCGCGCCGGCAGTCGCAGGCTCTGGCCGGGGCGCAGCATCAGGGCATAAAAGCCCAGGATGTTTTCGGCATCGTTGCCGGTTTCCGGGTTGATGTAGGTGACCTGCACACACTCCTGCGATGGATCGTCTGCGGCCAGGGCCTGCAGCGCGGCCCGCGTGTCGGCCCACGGGTAGCGCAGCATGGGGTAGGCGCGGCTGCTCCTGTCGAACATGCGGGTGGGCGCCACGCCCGAGCGCACGTTCTGCTGGTCACGGCTGCCGGTCTTGACGGTCTGGCGGTCGCCGTTGATGTGGTAGCTGGCCTCCATGTAGTAGACCAGCGGCAGGTCCAGCACATCCAGCCAGACCACCGGGTCCTGGCCGTCGTGGCCGTGCTCGTGCCACAGGCCGGTCGGGGTGAGGATCAGGTCACCGCGGCTCATGGGGCACTTTTCGCCATCCACCGTGGTGTAGGCGCCTTCGCCTTCGACGATCATGCGCACCGCATTGGGTGTGTGCTTGTGGCTGGGCGCCCATTCATTGGGCAGCAGCAGTTGCATGCCCAAGTACATGGCGGGGCTGGCCTTCATGTTTTCCAGGCCGTGGCCGGGGTTGGCCAGCACGAGCACGCGGCGCTCGGCTTTTTCAATCGGCGTCAGCTCGCCGGCCTGCAGCAACAGGGGCTTGAGCGTGCTGTAGGCCCAGTGGGTGGGCTGGGTCTGGCGGGTAGGCACCCTGGGCGGCAGCACGGCGCGCAGGCTGGGCCACAGCGGCACCAGATTCAGGCTTTTGAGTTCGTCGCGGTAGCCCTGGGGCAGATCTTCGAGTCGTCCGAGTTCTTGCATGTGTATGTCTTCGATGTTGAGTCCCGCCGTAGGCTGTTGAGGAGGCCGTGGCGGTCATGCCATTCGATCGCATCATAGAAGCACTCCCGCATGCGCTTTTTTGCATCGTTTTTGTGCATGTCCAGCGCTGCACGCGGAAATCAGGGAAAACACCAGTCAAATGTCCTATTGATAGGAATAGTTTGTCTTATTGACAGGACATTGCAGGGCGCCGACGATTGCGGTCATGAACACCGGCATGCCTTTGCCCAAATACCACCAGATCTATCTGGTGCTGCGCGAGCAATTGCATGAAGGCCGTTTTGATGCGGGCATGCCCGGGGAACTGGCACTGATGGCGCAATTCGGTGTGGCTCGTGTCACGGTTCGGCGGGCGCTGTTGCAGCTACGTCAGGAAGGCCTGATCGAGCGCACGCCAGGTCGTGGCACCCGTCCCCTGAACAAGTCGGGCGGCCCTCATGACTTGCCGGGCGGCAGTCCTCGCAAGGCTTCAGGCCAGACCGCCAGGCTGACCGGTTTGCTGGAAAACCTGGTGACCATGGGTCTGCACACGACGGTCAAAGTGTTGTCGGTCAGTACCTTGAAGGCTCCCGAGGATGTGGCCAAGGCCCTTCGACTGACCTCGGGTGAATTTGTCCAGAAAGCCGAACGGGTGCGCAGCACGCCCGAAGGACCTTTGTCGCACATCACGACCTGGGTCCCAGACGCAATTGCCAGAGATTTCGGCAAGCGTGAGCTGGCACGTAAACCCATTCTGGTGCTCCTTGAAGAGTCCGGTGTCAAGGTCGGGCGTGCCGAGCAGACGATTTCTGCGCGTCTGGCAGACGTCGAAATGGCACGTCACCTGGATGTGGCCGTGGGCTCGGCCCTGCTGGCGGTGCGCCGCCTGATCTACGACGAGGACGACAAGCCGGTGCAGTGGCTGCATGGCCTGTACCGACCCGACCGTTATGAATACCAGATGCAACTCTCGCGCGTGGGCAGCATCGATGCCAAGGTGTGGGTGAGCAAAGAGTTGTCCGCCAATTTTCATTGACCTCCAAGGAAAGGAAGTTCCCATGAGTACACGTCGCCACTTCATTGGTCAGTCGGCCGCCGCTGCATCGGCCCTGGCTTTTCCGCTCGTGGGCGGTGCCCAGCCCAAACCGGTCAAGGTCGGGGTGCTCCACCCGGTGACTGGCGCGCTGGCTTATTCCGGCCAGCAGTGCCGCATGGGGGCCATGATGGCCATCGAGGACATCAACAAGGCCGGCGGCATCAAGTCGCTGGGCGGTGCCAAGATCGAAGCCATGCTGGGGGACGCCCAGTCGAATCCGCAGGCGGGTTCGGCCGAGATCGAAAAAATGAACGAGGCCGGCGTGAGCGCCGTGGTCGGGGCCTTTGCCTCGGCCATCTGCCTGGCCACCACCCAGACCGCGGCCAAGTACAACCTGCCGCATGTGGTGGACGTGGGCGTGGCCGACCAGATCGTCGAGCGCGGCCTCAAGAACACCTTCCGCTTCGGCCCGGGTTACCGCAAGAGCGCCGAGGTGGCGGTGGCCAGCCTGCACGCGCTCAACACCGCCGCCGGCAAGCCGGCGCGCACCGTGATGATCGTGCATGAGGAATCGCTGTTCGGCACCGGAACCGCCAACCTGCTGGCCAAGGAACTGCCGGGCTACGGCTACGAGGTCAAGGAAATCGTCAAGCACGCCAACCCCACGCGTGACTTCAACAACATTGCGCTGCGCATCAAGCAGGTCAACCCCGACATCCTGATCCCGGCCAACTACTACAACGAATATGCCCTGCTGGTGCGCACGCTGCAGCAGCAGAAGATCACCCCCAAGGCGATCTATTCGGTGCTCGGTGGTGCGGCCTCGAGCTACAAGTTCGTCAAGGAGTTTCCGGACGCGGCCAACGGCATCATCGACTGCAACCACTGGTTCAACCCCAAGGACAAGCGTTCTGCTGCGCTGCGCAAGCGTGTCGAAGCGCAGGGCCAGTTTTTCAGCTACGAGGTCTTCATGACCTACACCGCCATGATGCTGCTGGCTGACGCCATCGAACGCGCCAAGTCGACCGACCGCGCCGCCATCATCGATGCGCTGGCGTCCAGCAAGTTCGACAACCACATCATGCCCTACGGACCCACCCAGTTCGTGAACGGCCAGAACATGGGTGCACAGCCACTGATGACCCAGGTTCAGAAAGGCGAGATCAAGGTGATCGTGCCGCGTGACTATCGCGAGGCCGAGCCGATTTTCCCGCTCAAGGGCTGATGCCTGTTCCGGGCGGCTGCAGTGCAGCCGCCCCTGTCTGTCCTTCCTGAAGTACCAAGGATGTTTGACGTTTCCATTCTGTTTCCGTCCGTGCTCAACGGCATCACCACCGGGGCGGTCTACGCACTGATCGCACTGGGACTGACGCTGATCTACGGTGTGCTGCACATCATCAACTTCGCCCACGGCGCCTCTCTGATGGTGGCGCTGTATGGCGTGTACCTGCTCAAGGAGCGCTGGGGCATTGACCCCTACGCGGCCCTGCTGGTCGTGGTGCCGGCCATGTTTGTCATGGGCTATGCATTGCAGCGCGGCATCATCAACCGCGCCAGCCACGGTAAGGACGAGAACATCCTGCTGGTCACCCTGGGCCTGTCGATCGTGCTGGAGAACCTGGCGCTGCTGCTGTTCAAGTCGGACACCCGCACGATCGACACCGCCTACACCCTCAGCACGGTCGAAATCGGTCCGGCCTTCATCGCCTTGCCCAAGCTGGTGGCGTTTGCCGGTGCGCTGATCACCGCGGCCGTGCTGTTGCTGATCGTGCAAAAGACCGACCTGGGCCGGGCCATCCGAGCCGTGGCCAAAGAGAAGCAGGGCGCGCGCCTCATGGGCATTGATGTGGACCATGTCTATGCGATGTGCTTCGGTCTGGGGCTGGCCTGCCTGGGGGCGGCGGCCTGCTTCCTGATGCCGGCCTACTACGTCAACCCGCAGGTGGGCAACGGTTTCGTGCTGGTGGCCTTCACCATCGTGGTGCTGGGCGGAATGGGCAGTTTTGCCGGCGCCTTCCTCGGAGGCTTGCTGATCGGGGTGGTCGAGTCGCTGGGCGGCCTGCTGCTCGGTGAGTCGCTGGGGCAGGTGGGCATCTTCCTGATCTTCATCCTGGTGCTGCTCTTGCGACCGCAGGGCCTGTTCGGAGCCAAGGCATGAAAGACCTGCGCAACATTCTCCTCTTCGTGCTGGTGGTGGCCAGCATTCCGCTGTGGTCGGATTCGGGCGTACTGCTGAACTTCGTCATGACCGCCCTCTACGCCTGTCTGCTGGCGCAGGCCTGGAACGTGCTGGGCGGTTTTGGCGGCCAGTTCTCCTTTGGCCATGCCCTGTTCTTTGGCACCGGCGCCTACGTGCAGGCCATCGCGCAGATGCAGTGGGGCCTGAATGCCTGGCTGGCGCTGCCGCTGGGCATGGCTTTTGCCGCTGCGGTCGGCGCCTTTGTGGGAGCGCTGTCGTTTCGATACGGTCTCAAGGGCTCGTACTTTGCCTTGGTCACGCTGGCCTTTGCCGAGGTCTTCCGCATCGTCGCCACGTCGGTGCCTTTTACCGGGGCGGGCGTGGGCCTGATGTTGCCGCTGCGCGAGTCGGCCGCCAACATGCAGTTCGGCACCCGTGCGGGTTTTGTCTGGCTCATGCTGGGGCTGGTCACGCTGGCGCTGGGGATCACGGCCTGGCTGCGCCACTCGCGCTTCGGGGCCTGCCTGCAGGCGGTGCGCGACAACGAAGACGCGGCCCGGGCGGTGGGGGTCGACCCCTTCCGGGTCAAGCTGGCGGCCACGGTGATCTCGGCCGCCCTCATGGGCGCTGCCGGCGCGTTTTACGTCCAGGTCTTCCAGTACATCGACCCCGGCATCGCCTACGGGCCACACACCTCGGTCGAGGCGCTGGTGGGCGCCATTGTGGGCGGCATGGGCACGCTCTGGGGCCCGGTGCTTGGCGCTTTGGGTTTGCACATCCTGGCGGACCTCACGCGCAACCTGTTCGGCCAGCTGCCGGGCATCAACATGGTCATCTACGGCTCGGTGCTGGTGCTGATCGTGATGTTCCTGCCGCGCGGCATTGCCGGTCTGGGCGTATTCACGCCTGGTCAGTGGCTGCGTTCCGAAAAGAAAGGGGAGCGGTCATGAGCACGACTCAGCCCTTGCTGAACATCCAGCACCTGCACAAGTCTTTCGGCGGCCTCAAGGCGGTGCAGGACGTGAGTCTGCAGGTGCCCGAGGGCAGCCTGACCGCGCTGATCGGTCCCAACGGCGCAGGCAAGACCACCTTGTTTGCGCTGATGTCGGGTTTCCTCAGGCCCGACAGTGGCCGCGTGCAGTACGCCGGGCAGGACATCACCGGCCAGAGCCCCGAGCGCAACGCACGCCTGGGTCTGACGCGGACCTTCCAGATCGTTCAGCCCTTTGCTGCACAGACGGTGCGCGAGAACATTGCCGTCGGTGCCCACCTGCACCTGGCCTCGCGCCGCGAGGCGCTGGCCCGTGCGCAGCAGGTCGCTGAGCAGGTGGGTCTGAGCCCCCAGCTCGACAAGCTCGCCAGCGACCTGACGGTGGCTGGCCGCAAGCGGCTGGAAATGGCACGGGCGCTGGCCACGCAGCCGCGCCTGTTGCTGCTCGACGAAGTGCTGGCCGGACTGAACCCCCAGGAGATTGCCGAGATGATTCCGGTGGTGCGTGCCATCGCCCGCAGCGGCGTGACGGTGCTGATGATCGAGCACGTGATGCAGGCCGTGATGAGCCTGGCCGAGCAGGTCTGGGTGTTGGCGCAAGGACGGCTGATCGCACAAGGCACGCCGGCCGAAGTCACCAGCCACCCGGCCGTGGTCGAGGCTTACCTGGGCCACGGCACGGCCGAGCGGCTGCGCCAACGGGGCGCAACGCCTGTTCAAGGAGCCGCCGCATGAGCGCCCCCCTGTTGCAGGTCAAAGGCCTGAAGTCCGGCTATGGCGCCGTGGAAGTGCTGCGTGGTGTCGATCTGACGGTGCAGCCCGGACAGACCGTGGCCCTGCTGGGCAGCAACGGCGCGGGCAAGACCACCCTCAACCTCACCCTCAGCGGTCTGGTCGCCACCCGTGCCGGGCAGGTGCAGTTCGACGGGGTGGACATCACGGGCTGGCATTACCGGCGCGTGGTCGGACAAGGCCTGATCCATGTGCCCGAAGGGCGCAAGGTGTTTCCCAACCTCAGCGTGCATGAAAACCTGGAGCTCGGAGCTTTCACGCGCGGTCGCGAGCGGCGCAGCAGCAACCTCGACAAGGTCTACGCCACGTTCCCGCGTCTGAAGGAACGCATGGCCCAGCTGGCTGGCACCTTGAGTGGCGGCGAGCAGCAGATGCTGGCGATTGGACGCGGGATGATGGCCGAGCCCCGCCTGCTCATCCTCGATGAGCCCTCGCTGGGGCTGTCGCCCCTGCTGGTGGAAGAGATGTTTGCACTGATCGGGCGTCTGAAGCAGGACGGTCTGGCCGTGCTGCTGGTAGAGCAGAACGTGGGCCAGTCACTGGACATCGCCGATCGGGCCTATGTGCTGGAGAACGGTCTGATCCGGTTTTCCGGCGAGCCTGCCGAGCTGCTGGCCAGCGACACCTTGCGCCAGGCCTATCTGGGGATGTGAAGGGTTCCAGCATGTCCGCATTCCGTCGCACCGGTTCGCGCCGAGCGCTGCTGGCCTTCTGTCTGTCATGCCTGACAGGCATGGTCCATGCCCAGGTGCCTGCGCAGCCCCCGATCCGCATCCTCGTGGGTGCGCCCGCCGGGGGCACTACCGGCACCATGCCCTGCACCCTGGCGCAGTCCCCGGGCGTGACCAGTGCCTCGCGCCTGCCGGCCTTGCCCGACGTGCCGGCCATTGCCGAGACCCTGCCCGGTTACGAATCTTCGGCCTGGTTTGGCCTGTTCGGGCCCGCCCACATGCCGGCCGAATTGACCCGGCGACTGTCCGAGGCGGCCCGTGCCGCGGTGCAAAGCCCCGAAGTGCGCCGGCGCATCGAACACGAAGGTGCCACCCCCGTGGGCAACAGCCCCGAAGCCTTTGCCAAATTTGTGGAAAGCGAGATCCACCGCTGGGGTGCGGTGGTCCGTTATGCGGGAGCCAAACCCGAATGAACACACCTCAAACCCTGGCCCAGAAACTCATTGCCCGTGCCGCTGGCCGCAGCCACGTTCAGGTGGGCGAGGTCGTTACCTGTGCGGTCGACCTGGCCATGTTCCATGACTCCTCGGGGCCTCGCCGCCTGCGGCCCATGCTCGAAGAACTGGGTGCCGAGATCTGGGACCGCCGCAAGGTGGTGCTGGTGCTCGACCACTATGTGCCGGCGCAGGACAGCGACGCACAGCAGATCGTGCAGATCACCCGGGACACGGCCCGGCAGTGGCGGCTGCCCAACGTGATTGACAGCGAAGGCATCTGTCACGTGGTGCTGCCCGAGCGCGGGCATCTGGCGCCGGGCATGTTCTGCGTGGGCGGTGATTCCCACTCACCCACGGGCGGTGCCTTTGGCACGTACATGTTCGGCATCGGTGCCACCGAAATGCTGGGGGTGTGTGTGACCGGCCAGATCTGGGTGCAGGTGCCGCGCACGCTGTGCATGCACTGGTCGGGCCGTCTGTCAGCGGGCGTCGGCGCTAAAGACATGATGCTGCACATGATTGGCCGCTTCGGCATGAATGGCGGCCAGTACCAGGCGGTCGAATTCGCCGGCGAGGCGGTGATGGCCCTGTCCATGCCAGAGCGCATGACGCTCTCAAACATGAGCGCCGAGATGGGGGCGCAGGCGGGGCTGATTGCTGCCGACGAAACCACCGTGGCCCATCTGCGCCAATGCGGCGTGAGCGAAGATCGCCTGCAGGATGCCCTGCAGTGGCGTGGCGACGCTGGAGCGCAGCAGGAACGCTTCGACTTCGATGCGGGCAGCCTCTCGCCCCAGGTGGCTGCGCCGCACAGCCCGGCCAATGTGCACCCGGTGGGTGCCCTGCGCGAAGTGGCGCCGACCATCGCCTACATTGGTGCCTGCACCGGTGCCAAGCTCGAAGACCTGCGCGCCGCAGCGAGCGTGCTGCGCGGCCACAAGGTGGCCTCGGGCGTGCAGCTCATCGTGGCGCCGGCCAGCGCCCGCGAGCAGGCCCAGGCCGAGCGCGAAGGCACGATGCAGGTGCTGCGCAATGCAGGCGCCAGCGTACTGGGCAACAGCTGCGGTGCCTGCGCGGGCTATGGCGCCACCTTTGGCGAAGGGGCGACCGTGATTTCGAGCACGGCACGCAATTTCAAGGGGCGCATGGGACCGGCCAGTGTGCAGGTTTATCTGGCCTCGCCCTGGACCGTGGCCGCTTCGGCCTTGCGCGGGCGCATTGCCGACCCCCGGGAGGTGCTGGCATGAACCCGGACATTCAAAAAGCCCGTGTCTGGCGCCTGGGCGCCGACATCGACACCGATGTGCTCGCGCCTGGTGCTTTCATGAAGCATGGGCTCGAAGTGATCGGCTGGCACTGCCTGGAATCGGTGCGTCCCGACTTTGCGTCCGGCGTGAAAGCCGCAGACGTGATCGTGGCCGGGCCCAACTTCGGCATCGGTTCTTCGCGCGAGCAGGCAGCGGGTGTGCTGCGGCACCTGGGCGTGGCTGCGGTGATCGCGCCTTCGTTCAGCGGTCTGTATTTCCGCAACGCCTTCAACCTCGGTCTGCTGCTGCTGACCTGCCCACGCGCCAGTGAAGTGGGCGAAGGCGAGTGCATCGATGTGCGCTTCGAGCCGGCTTCGGACACCCCGGTGGTGGTGCGTGCCAACGGCGAGTGCTTGCCGTGCGCACCCATCCCCGGTTTTCTCATGGACATGGTGCAGGCCGGTGGCCTGCTGCCTTTGCTCAAACAACAACGCAGGAGTGCTTGACATGGGCGCTGACCCGAAACTCGATCCCGTCACGCTGGCCGTGCTGCGCGGCCGACTTGAACAGATCGCCGACGAGATGGACGCCACGCTGTACCGCAGCGCCTTCAACCCCATCATCGCCGAGGCGCACGACGCCTGCCATGGCCTGTACGACGCACAGACCGGCGACACCCTGATCCAGGGGAAGTCAGGCCTGCCGGTGTTCGTCGGCGCCATGGCCTTTGCCGTGCGCGCGGCCATGAAGGCGGCCAGCGAACGTGGAGGCATGCAGAGCGGCGACGTCTGGCTCTTCAATGACCCCTACGAAGGCGGCACGCACGCCAACGATTTCAAGCTGGTGCGGCCCTGTTTTCGCGATGGTCGGCTCTACTGCTTTCTGGCCTCGGCCGCGCACTGGCACGATGTGGGTGGCGCGGTACCTGGCAACTACAACCCGGCGGCCACCGAGTGCTGGCAGGAGGCGGTGCAGATCCCGCCGGTGCGCATCGTGCGCGGCGGGCAGATCGACGAGGATGTGCTCGCCATCCTGCGCGCCAACACCCGCCTTCCCGACAGCCTTTGGGGCGACCTGAACGGCCAGCTGGCCGCGCTGGAACTGGGCGCCGGCCGGCTGGACGGCCTGCTCGATGAATACGGCGATGCCACCGTGGCCTCGGCCCTGCAGGCCCTGCGCGAGCGTGCCGTCAAGCTCATGCGTGCCCACATCGCCAGCCTGCCCGACGGGCGCTACAGCTTCGAGGATGTGCTCGACAACGACGGCGTGCGCGACGAGACGCTCACGATCGCCCTGGACATGACGGTGCAGGGCGAACGCCTGACACTGGACTTCTCGCGCACCTCGCCCCAGTGTGCCGGCCCGGTCAACATCTCGCGCGCCACCGCGGTGGCGGCCTGTTACGTGGCGCTCAAGCACGTGTTTCCGGATGTGCCAGCCAACGCAGGCGTGCTGGATGCGGTGGATTTCATCCTCCCCGACGGCCTGGTCATCAGCGCGGCGCGGCCCCGCCCCGTGGGTGGCTACACCGAGACCATCCTGCGCATGATCGACGTGATCTTCAGCGCCACCGCCCAGGCCGACCCGCAGCGGGCCGTGGCCCATGCCTACGGCACCATCAATGCGCTCTCGATCGCCGGGCACCGCACCGACGCCAAACGAAAAGGCCAGCGCTGGGTGATGTTCAGCTTTTTTGGCGGCGGCCATGGTGGCCACAGCGCAGGCGATGGCCTCTCGCACGGCAACGCACCGATCTCGACCGCGACGATTCCGCCGCTGGAAATTCTGGAAGCCGCCTACCCGGTGCGCTTCACCCAATGGGCCTTGCGCCCGGGCTCGGGCGGCGACGGCCAGCACCGCGGCGGGCTGGGCGCGGTCTATGAGATCGAACTGCTCGAAGAAGCCGCCGAGGCCTTCATCTTCGGCGAGCGTGGCAAGGCGCCACCACAGGGCGTCCACGGCGGGCAGAGTGCCTTACCCAACGTCTTTGAATACGAAAACAACGGCCAGTGGCAGCGCCCGTCCATGGTGTCCAAGATGCTGGGCATCCGCCTCAAGAAGGGTGAGCGGGTGCGCCTGTCCACACCCGGTGGCGGAGGCTGGGGCGATCCAGCGGCGCGCAGCGCAGCCGACCGTGCCCGTGATGCCGAACTCGGTTACACCCAGGATGACACAAAGGAGAAAGCGTGATGTCTGCAGTTTCAGGGACACCCGCTCTGGTGGTGGGCGTGGATGTCGGTGGCACGTTCACCGACCTGTTCGTGCTCGACGAGCGCAGCGGCCAGGCCAGGATCGTCAAGGTGCCGTCTACCCGCGGCGAGGAAGCCCGTGGCTTCATGAACGGCATTGCCCAGGTCACGGGCAGCGAGGGGCCGGATGCAGCACGCGCGATCGCCACCATCGTGCACGGCACCACCGTGGGCACCAACGCGCTGCTTGAGCGCAAGGTGGCCAGGACCGGGATCATCACCACCCGCGGCTTTCGCGATGTGCTGGAGATGCGTCGCCGCGACCGCCCGCAGACCTGGGGCCTGCGCGGCAGCTACACGCCCGTGGTGCCGCGGGCGCTGCGCCTTGAAGTGGACGAGCGCGTGCTGGCCGACGGCGCGCTGCACACCCCGGTCGATCTGGAGCAGGTCAAGACGCAGACGCAGGCCCTGCTGGCCGCGGGCTGCGAAGCGGTCTGTCTGTTTTTCATCCATGGCTATGCCAATCCGGCCAATGAGCGGGCGGCCGCCGAGGTGGTGCGCGCCCTCTGGCCCAACCCGCATGTGACGGTGGCCAGCGAGGTGCTGCCCGAAATCCGCGAATTCGAGCGTTGCTCTACCGCGACGCTGAATGCGGCACTGCAACCGGTGGTCGGCAGTTATCTGGAGCGGCTCGAAGGCGATTTGCGCGCCCAGGGCTTTGGCGGCGAACTGCTGGTCGTTCAGAGCAACGGTGGCGTCATGTCGCGCCAGACCGCTTGCGACGTGCCCGTTCGCACGGCCCTGTCGGGGCCGGCGGCGGGGGTGATGGCTTGCGCTGAAATGGCCCGGGCCGCCGGCTTCCCCAACGTCATCACTGGCGACATGGGCGGGACCTCTTTTGATGTGTCGCTGATTGCGCAAGGGCAGGCCGCGCTGGCGGCGCAGACCGCCATCGAGTTCGGTCTGGTGGTGCGTTCGCCCATGATCCAGATCGAGACGATTGGCGCCGGTGGTGGCTCGATTGCTTCGGTGGATGCGGGAGGCATGCTGCAGGTCGGTCCTGAATCGGCTGGCAGCGTGCCGGGGCCAGCCTGCTATGGCCGTGGCAACACGCGCCCCACGGTGACCGACGCCAACGTGCTGCTGGGCCGCATCGCCGCCGACCGGCCGCTGGGCGGTGGCCTGCTGCAGGCGCTCGATGCGAAAAAAGCCGAAGACGCCATCTGTACCCATGTGGCCGAACCTCTGGGGCTGGATGTGATGGCGGCAGCCGAGGCCATCCTGACGGTGGCCAACGCCCGCATGGCCGGCGCCATCCGCGTGGTCTCGATCGAGCGTGGCCACGATCCGCGCGAATTTGCCTACATGCCCTTTGGCGGCGGGGGTGGCCTGCATGTCTGCGCCATGATGCGCGAGGTGGGCGTGACCACCGGCATCGTGCCACGTTACCCGGGCGTGACCTCGGCGCTGGGCTGCGTGATGGCCGACATGCGCCACGACGCGGTCCAGACCTTGAACGTGTCCTTGCCCGAAGTGGACTGGGCGGCCCTGCAGGAGCGAGTGGCTTGCCTTGCACAGGCCTGCCAGGCCCGGCTCGATTCGGCCGGTGTGCGCTTCGAGGGGGTGCACGACATCATCAGCCTGGACATGCTCTACATGGGCCAGACCCATACCCTGCAGGTGACGGTGACTCGCGACGAGCTGAATGCGGCTGGCGTGCAGGCGGCGTTTGAGGCGGCTTACCGACGCGCTTTCGGCCGCGTGCTGCAGGGCCCGGTGATCCGGGTCATGAACCTGCGCTACGCCCGCATCGGCCGCCGCCCGCGTTTCGATCTGGCGGTGCTGGCCCCGCGAGGCGAGGGTTCCACGCAGCCCGTGGGCGTGCAGCGCGTCTACCACCAGGGGCGCTGGTGGGACGCGCAACGCTATGCGCGCCTGGACTTGCCTGTCGGGGCACAGGTGCAAGGTCCGGCCATTCTGGAACAGGCCGACACGACGGTCTGGTTGGAACCCGGCTTCAGCGCCCGGGTCGATGCCTTGGGCAACCTGCTGGTGGAGCGCACGGCATGAACCTGAGCAAGGCCCGACTGGGCATGGTCATTGTTGACCTGCAAAACGACTTTCTCGCCTCCGATGGCGCTTACGCACGCGGCAGCACGCTGAGCCCCGAGGCGGTGCAGCTGCCTGCGCGCATGGCGCCCGTCGCGCGTGCCATCAAGGCCCGTGGCGGACTGGTCACGTCCAGTCTGTTCACGCTCTGGCCTGATGCGCAGGGCGAGCCGATGATTTCTGAGCACCTCAAGGCACGCCGGCCGTTTTTGCGCAAAGGCGACTTTGCGCCCGGCAGCCGCGGGCAGGCCAATGTGGACCTGCTGGCGCCGCTGGTCGATGTGTCGGTCTGGAAGGTTGCATACTCGGCTTTCTTCAACACCCAGCTCGACTGGGTGCTCAGGAAGGCCGGCGTGGACACGCTGGTGGTCTGCGGCATCGTCACCAACGGCGGTGTGGCCAGTACGGTGCGCGACGCGCATGTGCGTGACTACCACGTCATCGTGCTCTCGGACGGTTGCGCGGCTTTCAGCGAACAGGCGCATCAGGCCGCATTGGCCGACATGGCTTCGGTGGCCGAGGTGAGCGACAGCGCCACGCTGCTGCGCCAGCTTCAGGCATGAGCACGGGGATGTCATTGACGGTCCAGGTGCTGCCGGCGGCGGCTCTTCAGACCGACACCGAGATCCCGGTGGCCATTGTGGGCGCCGGGGCCTGCGGCCTGACGGCTGCACTGGCCCTGCAGCGCGCGGGCATCGAGGCGGTGGTGCTCGAGCGCGATGCCTTTGCGGCGGGATCGACTGCGCTGTCTTCGGGCTTCATCCCCGCGCCGGGCACGCAGGCGCAGCGGGCACTGGGCATTGACGACAGCCCTGCGCAGTTTGCCGCCGACATCCAGGCCAAGGCCCATGGCCAGGCCGCACCCCAGCTGGTACAGGCCTACGCCCAGGCCATCGGCCCGGCCCTGGACGCGCTGGCGCAGCACCATGGCCTGCACTGGCAGGTGTTGACCGGTTTTCTCTACCCGGGTCACAGCCGCCACCGCATGCACGCGGTGCCCGAAAAAACCGGCACCGGCCTCATGAGCCGCCTGTTGGCCGCGGCCGATGCCGCTGGCGTGCCGGTGCTGACCGAGGCCCGCGTGACGCAGCTGTTTGCCGACGAAGCCGGTCGCATCCATGGCCTGGCGTACCAGCGCCCGGACGGCGGGACCGAGACACTGCGCTGCCAGGTGCTGCTGCTGGCCTGCAACGGTTTTGGCGGCGCCCCCGACCTGGTGCGCCAGCTGCTGCCCGAGATGGCCGATGCGCTCTATGCCGGTCATGTGGGCAACGACGGCAGCGCCATCCGCTGGGGCCGTCAGCTGGGTGTGGGCCTGGCCGATCTGGGCGCCTACCAGGGCCACGGTTCCTGGGCCATGCCACAGGGCGCCCTGATTTCCTGGGCGCTGATGATGGAAGGGGGCGTGCAGATCAACGCCCGTGGTGAGCGCTTTCATGACGAGACTCAGGGTTACTCCGAAGCCGCGGTGCAGGTGCTGGCACAGCCCGGCGGGGTGGCCTGGAATGTGTTCGATGACGCCTTGCTGCGCATGGCGCAGGACTTTCCGGATTTCGTGCAGGCCCAGGCGGCGGGCGCCGTGCAGCACGCGGCCGATGTGCCGGCCCTGGCCGCGCTGATCGGTTGTGATGCCAACACGCTGCAGCGCACGCTGGCGGCCGTGCAGCCCGGCACCGACGAACAGACCGGGCGCCTCTTCCAGCGTGCCCTGCAGGCCCCGTTCCATGCCGTGCGCGTGACAGGGGCGCTTTTCCACACCCAGGGCGGGCTGGACATTGACGCCGGCACCCGTGTGCTGCGCGAGGACGGTACGCCCCTGCCCAACCTGCTGGCGGCAGGCGGCGCTGCGCGTGGCGTTTCGGGCCAGGCCGTCTGGGGCTATCTGTCGGGCAATGGCCTGCTGAGTGCTGTGGCCGGCGGCCATATCGCGGCGCAGACGGCCGCAGAACTGCTCAAGCTGTCGAGGAAAGTGTCATGAAATACGCATTGCGTGAACGCCTGCAACAACCCCAGCCCTTGCTGGCGCCGGGCGTGTACGACGCGCTCACGGCACTGGTGGCGGCGCAGGCCGGTTTCGAGGCGCTGTACCTGTCGGGTGCGTCGATCGCCTACACCCGGCTGGGCCGCTCCGACATCGGCCTGACCACCGCCACCGAGGTGGCCCACACCATTGCCCACATCACCGACCGGGTGGAGGTGCCGCTGATAGTGGATGCCGACACCGGCTTTGGCAACGCGCTCAACACCCAGCGCACGGTGCGCGATTTCGAGCGCGCCGGCGCGGCCATGGTCCAGATCGAAGACCAGACTTTCCCCAAACGCTGCGGGCATCTGGACGGCAAGGGCGTGGTGCCGGTGTCCGAAATGGAAGGCAAGCTGCGCGCTGCGCTCGATGCCCGCCGTGACGAGCGCACCCTGATCCTGGCGCGCACCGATGCGGTGGCCGTGGAAGGCCTGGACGCTGCCCTGGAGCGCGCCGAGCGGTATCTGGCCTGCGGTGTGGATGCGCTGTTCATCGAGGCGCTGCGCTCGGATGAGCAGATGCAGCGCGCCTGTGGGCAGTTCGCGGGTCGCGTGCCCCTGCTGGCCAACATGGTCGAAGGCGGCAAGACGCCGGTCAAAAGCGCGCGCGAGTTGGGCGAGCGGGGTTTCCGGATCGTGATCTTCCCGGGAGGCACCGCCCGTGCCGTGGTGCACACCCTGCAAGGCTACTACGCCAGCCTGCACGAGCACCAGACCACGGCCCCCTGGCAGGACCGCATGCTGGACTTTGACGGTTTGAACGCGGTGATCGAAACGCCTGAACTGTTGCGTCTGGGCCAGTCTTACGCCGGCTGATCTGGCGCGCCTCGGGCAGCGCTCTGGCGGGGCTGCAGCGGCAGGGCGATGTCCTCGATCTGCCTGCGCAGCCAGCGGTGTGCCATGTCCTGATGGTGCCGCAGGTGCCAGATCATGTACATCGGCATGGTGGGGCAGGGCACCGGCACTTCGGCATCATGCAGGCCGCGCATCAGGTGTTCGCGCATCAGGCCGGGCACAGTGGTCAGCAGGTCGGTGCCGCGAATGAAAGCCGGCAACCCGGCAAAGCCTGGAACCATGACCCGAAAACGCCGCTCGATGCCCTTGCTCAGCAGGTACTGGTCCAGGTCGAGCGGGCGCTGCGGCGCGTACAGCACGGTCACATGCTCGGCCGCCAGATAGGCCTTGCGGGTGCGCGGGGCCTCACGCACGGCCGGGTCGTAGAACACCCGGTAGCGGTCGGCAAACAAACGCTTTTGCACGATGTCCGTGCCCTCGGGCGGGCGCGGGCTGATGATGAGCTGGCACTGCTGCTGGCGCAGCATCTCGGGCGTGGGCACGTCCGATGCAATCACGCGCAGCGACACCCCTGGGGCCTGCTGGCGCAGGCGCTGCATCAGCGCGGGCAGCAGGGTATCGCGCTGAAAGTCGTTGGCGGCGATGGTGAAGGTGGTCTGCCAGTGCGCGGGGTCAAAGGTTTCGCTTTGCGCAAAGCGTTCCAGATCGGCCAGCAGTTCGCGGGCACGCTCGGCCAGCGTCAATGCCCGCGCGGTCGCCACGATGCCGCGCCCGGATTTGGTGAAGAGCGCGTCCCCGGTGATGCTGCGCAGCTTGTCCAGCAGGTGGCTCACGGCCGACTGCGTCACGCCCAGGCGCTGGGCCGCACCCGTGATCGAGCCGGTGTCCACCACCGCCACCAGCAGGCGCAGCAGCCGGGCGTCGAGATCCAACCAATCGAAATGACTCATTAATCAAATCATAAATCATGCATTGATTGAATGTTTTATGGGCGCGACACTGCACGAAGTTCACCAGGAGACCTGCATGGAAAAGCGCTGCATTGAAGGCACCACCCCGTTTGATGGCGACGCCGCACGCAAGGGCTACGCCCTCAACAAAATGTGCTTTTCGTTCAACGAGGCCGCCAACCGCGCCGAGTTCCAGAAGGACGAAGAGGCCTACATGACGAAATACCAGCTGACCGAGGCGCAGAAGGCCGCCATCCGCTCGCGCCAGGTGCTGCAGCTCATCGACGCCGGGGGCAACGCCTATTACCTGGCCAAGTTCGCCGGCATCTTCGG
>Ga0255208_1000048_pt1 | contig 31819 bp, 28 predicted proteins | sample Miss_Miss_RepB_8_FD_183623 | JGI IMG/M metagenome (GOLD analysis project Ga0255208, IMG submission 183623) | Freshwater microbial communities from Mississippi River, Louisiana, United States - Miss_Miss_RepB_8d | ecosystem: Environmental > Aquatic > Freshwater > River | place: USA: Louisiana...
GCCACTGCGACGACATCGTGGTCACCATCCACACCGACAACTCCTTGAGCGTGACCGACAACGGCCGCGGTATTCCGACCGGCGTGAAGATGGACGACAAGCACGAGCCCAAGCGCTCGGCCGCCGAAATCGCGCTGACCGAGCTGCACGCCGGTGGCAAGTTCAACCAGAACAGCTACAAGGTCTCGGGCGGTCTGCACGGCGTGGGCGTGTCGTGCGTGAACGCCCTGTCCAAGTGGCTGCGACTGGTTGTGCGCCGCGACGGCAAGGTGCACCAGATCGAGTTCGCCAAAGGCTTTGTGCAAAACCGCATCATCGAATCGGTGGACGGCGTCGAAGTCTCGCCCATGAAGGTCACCGGCGCCACCGACAAGCGCGGCACCGAAGTGCACTTCCTGCCCGACACCGAAATCTTCCAGCAGAACAACGATTTCCATTACGAAATCCTGGCCAAGCGCCTGCGGGAACTCTCCTTCCTGAACAACGGCGTGCGCATCCGTCTGATCGACGAACGCACCGGCAAGGAAGACGACTTCTCCGGCGCCGGCGGCGTCATGGGCTTTGTGCAGTTCATCAACGCCAACAAAAAGGTGCTGCACCCCAACGCCTTTCACGCCATGGGCGAGCGCCCGGCCGACAGCTACGGCGGCATTCCCGGCACCAGCATCGGCGTGGAAGTGGCCATGCAGTGGAACGACGGCTTCAACGAGTCCGTGCTCTGCTTCACCAACAACATCCCTCAGCGTGACGGCGGCACCCACCTGACCGGCCTGCGCGCCGCGATGACCCGCGTCATCAGCAAGTACATCGAAGTCAACGAGATCGCCAAGAAGCAGAAGGTTGAAGTCAGCGGCGACGACATGCGCGAAGGCCTGTGCTGCGTGCTGAGCGTGAAGGTGCCAGAGCCCAAGTTCAGCAGCCAGACCAAGGACAAGCTGGTGTCGAGCGAAGTGCGCGCCCCGGTGGAAGACATCGTGGCCAAGGCGCTGACCGATTTTCTGGAAGAGCGCCCCAACGACGCCAAGATCATCTGCGGCAAGATCGTGGAAGCCGCCCGCGCCCGCGAAGCCGCGCGCAAGGCCCGCGAGATGACCCGCCGCAAGGGCGTGCTCGACGGCATGGGCCTGCCCGGCAAGCTGGCCGATTGCCAGGAAAAAGACCCCGCCATGTGCGAGATCTACATCGTCGAGGGCGACTCCGCCGGTGGCTCGGCCAAGCAGGGCCGCGATCGCAAGTTCCAGGCCATCCTGCCCCTGCGCGGCAAGATCCTGAACGTCGAAAAAGCCCGCTACGAAAAACTTCTGTCGAGCAACGAAATCATCACGCTCATCACCGCACTGGGCACCGGCATCGGCAAGGCCGGTGAAGACAGCGGCAAGAGCAACAGCGACGACTTCAACCCCGACAAGCTGCGCTACCACCGCATCATCATCATGACCGACGCGGACGTGGACGGCGCGCACATCCGCACGCTGCTGCTGACCTTCTTCTACCGCCAGATGCCCGAGCTGGTTGAGCGCGGCCACATCTACATCGCGCAGCCGCCGCTCTACAAAGTCAAGAATGGCAAGGAGGAGCTGTACCTCAAAGACGCTGCGGCGCTCGATAGCTTCCTGCTGCGCGTGGCCATGCACCACGCCGCCGTGCACACCGGCGGCAGCACACCGCAAGTGCTGACTGGCGAAACGCTGGAAGCCCTGGCGCGCAAACACCAAGTGGCCGAGGCTGTGATCGCACGCCTGTCCAACTTCATGGACGCCGAGGCCCTGCGCGCGATTGCCGACGGCGTGGCGCTCAACCTCGACACGCTCGAAGACGCCGCCGCCTGCGCTCCGGCCCTGCAGGCCAAGCTGCGCGAACTCAACACCACCGGCGTGCCCGCCGAAGTGGCCGCCGAGTTTGACGTGCGCACCGACAAGCCCCTGCTGCGCATCAGCCGCCGCCACCACGGCAACATCAAGAGCAGCGTGCTCACGCAGGACTTTGTGCACGGCGCCGACTACGCGGCGCTGGCCGAAGCCGCTGACACCTTCCGCGGCCTGCTGGGCGAAGGCGCCAAGGTCACCCGCGGCGAAGGCGACAAGCAGAAAGAAGAAAAGGTCGCCGACTTCCGTCAGGCCATGCAGTGGCTCATTGGCGAAGCCGAACGCACCACCGCCCGCCAGCGCTACAAGGGTCTGGGCGAGATGAACCCCGAGCAGCTGTGGGAAACCACCATGGACCCCACCGTGCGCCGCCTGCTGCGCGTGCAGATCGACGACGCCATCGAAGCCGACCGCGTCTTCACCATGCTGATGGGCGACGAAGTGGAGCCGCGCCGCGACTTCATCGAGACCAACGCGCTGCGGGCGGGGAACATTGACGTTTGAGTCTTATGTCGACGCGAGCAAAGTTTTGCCGATTTGAAAGCAAAGATTTGCCGGAAAGCCCGCTGGAATTCCAGCGGGCTTTTTGTTTAAAGAGTTCCAAAGACCAAGTGACCCTGATCCAGAAACTGTCGTTGGCGTAAAGGGCCAAAGTAAGTGCTGATTTGGACAGAGTTGTGCTCTCAACTGTCTCTAGTTAGCGCTTATTCCCTACGGGGATGACATCTGAAGAAGGGCAAGAAGCCCCTCATTTGGTCCAGAGAAAGGGCTGCTCTCGGCCAGAAGCGGTCGCCGGCATGCTCGTCCTGGAAGTCCGTTCTGGGGCGAACAGCGACTCAAGGCACGGTACTCCTTGCTCAGTGCACGCCTGAGGATCGGCAGATCACCCTAAGGTCAGATCGACCACGATGTTGCCGCGCGTCGCGTTCGAATACAGGCACACCTGGTGCGCTGTATCCACCAAGTCCTGCGCCACCGCACGGTCCAGCCCCGGCAGGTTGATGGTCATCTGCACGGCAATGCCGAAGCCCTGGGAGATCGGGCCGATTCACGGAGTCACCCTTGACCTTGAAGATGAAGGTGGTGTCGCCGTTGCGGATCAGGTGCTCGTTGAGGTCAATGCGCTTGCGGGTGTGGTCAGCCGCAGGCGACGGGAAACCGGCCGGCACTTTCCAGCCACACACCTGCAGCCAGACCTTCTGCTCAGGGATGACGACGGGTTGCGGGGAGGAAACGGCTTCGGCTTTCATGCCGCCGAATATACTGTTTTTTTGTCCAGTATTTCAAGTGCACTGCCCTCTTAGGCTTTCGGCGCTGACATGGCCCGGAGTTCGGGCATGTGCGACCAGTTCATCAGCGCGGCCGCTTGGGCCGGATCGGCACTGAGCCAGGTGTCGTGCAACTCCGGCGCAATGATGACAGGCGTGCGCTTCTCGTCCTCAGGTTTGTGGAACTGGTTCATCACCGGATGCTCATCGGCGTTCACCGTGAGCATGGAAAAACTGACCACCAACTCGCCCGAGGTCGGATCGGTCCAGCGGTCCCACAGGCAGGCAATGCCAAACGGGTCACCAATAAGCCTGCTGCACGCCGCCGTGACTAATTGATCCCTTGCGGTCAAAATCAAGGTCCTTCGGGGACTTTCCATTTGCTTGGACCTGCCCTTTCAGGATTTCCTGACACAGGTACAGGATCACACAGAAACCAGATGGAGTTTATTAAGATCCTCCGGTGTGTCCAGGTCGACAATGTATGAGGTTAAATGGGTGGACCAAAGGTGTACGCGATCGGGGTGCGCTTCTCTCCAAGCTTTACCAATGTATAGCGCGTTCGGGGACAACCACTCCTGAACAAGAGAGGCACTCAACACCACAGGGTTGCCAGGCTGGTCGTTCACGTAAGGCACAACCATTTCAGCGCGAAGCGGTCGACCGACAAATGCACTCTGAAGTTCAGCTACAGCCTGAGCGTCTAATAAAGGCTGGTCTGCAAGACAAACCATCACGCCGCCTTCTACTCGGTCCAGGTGTCGCAAGCCATGTAGAAGCGAATACATTTGGTCGCCGCCAACAGGAACCTCAACAAAAGAAAGCCCTCGGGTTGAGCCGATCAAAGTTTCGGTAAGGATCTCCCTAACTCGCTGCGTAAAGGGAGAGATCACGACTACTATGCGTCCAATGCCTGCCGCCTGCAAACTTTGGACAACGCGTTGAATGATGCTCTGACTACCAACCCGAATCAGTGGTTTTGCAATGCCACCCAGCCGGGCGCCGATACCGGCAGCTAACACCAGCGCAGCTAGAGAGTCAGATGGTTTCACAAGCGCTGATCTCGATCGACGAGTGGTTAACTCGTAAGGCCTCTTTGGCCGCGCCAACCTGGATATTCGAAGGCAAGTTGACTCCATTTTTAACTGCAAGCAATTCGGCCATGATGCTGACAGCAATTTCAGAAGGCATTTTGCTACCGATATAAAGGCCGATGGGGCCATGCAGCCGAGATAAACTCTCCTCGGTTTGCGCAAAGTGCTCAATCATTCGGACACGGCGCGCCTGGTTGTTGCGGCGTGAACCGATTGCACCGACGTAAAAAGCGTCCGACTCCAATGCTTCGAGCAAAGCTAGGTCATCGAGCTTGGGATCATGCGTGAGGGCAATGATAGCGGTGCGGCGATCCACACCGAAATCACGCACCACATCATCGGGCATGCCCTCGAGCAAACGCGCGGCAGACACCGACCAGCTGCCGCGGTGCTCTTGCCGGGGGTCGCAGACCCAGACAGAGAAACCGCAAAAGCAGGCCATGGTCGCCAAGAACTCGGCCAACTGGCCTGCACCGATCAGCAGCAGCCGGTATTCGGGACCGAAGGTGTTGTGCAAGCACTGGCCATCATCGTGAACAGCCTGTGGGCTGGTGATGGCGCGAAGCTGCACACGGCCGGTGGCGATGTCGGTGCTGCGCACGATGAGCTGTCCACTTTCCAAAGCGGACAAGAGCTCGGCCAGCTGCGCCGCGTCGGGGTTGAACTCCAGCAACAACTCCAGGGTCCCACCGCAGGGCAGGCCAAAGCGGTGGGCTTCATCGGCGCTGACGCCGTAGCGCACACGTTCGGGTGGGCCATCGGCAATCGCGTGCTGGCAGGTGGCATCCGCTGAGCTGCCCTGGCGATAGCGGTAAATCAAATCGTCTTCGATGCAGCCACCAGAGACAGAACCCACCACAGCTCCGCTTTCGTGCAAGGCCATGATCGAGCCGACCGGGCGAGGCGATGAGCCCCAGGTGCGCACCACGGTGGCCAACAAGGCTCTTTGGCCTTGCTGGCGCCAACTCAGCAGGTGGCGCAGGACGGTGAGGTCAAGGTTTTCCATAGCGCGTGCGGCGGATCATCTGTGGTTCATCGCTTGAGCGTGCTGAGCCCCGCTGCGTGATTTGGGCGAAGGCAATCACACACTCACTTCATGGAGCAACTTGCTCTTGGCTGCCTCATCGCTGCTGGCGCCGGCCAACTCGATCTGGCCACGCTCCATCAGGTAAAAGCGCTGGCTGAGCTTCAAGGCCAGGTGGATGTTTTGCTCGACCAGCAAAATTGCTTGGCCTTCCCGGGCCAGGCTCTGCATCAAGGTGACGAGTTCTTGTACGATGATCGGGGCCAGCCCTTCGGTGGGCTCGTCGATGAGCAACAGACGGGGCTTGCCGGTGAGCACCCTGGCGATGGCCAGCATTTGCTGCTCGCCACCCGAAAGGGTGGTGCCCATTTGTTTGCGCCGCTCGGCCAAGCGCGGGAAGCGTTGGTAGATGCCGTCCAGCTTGCTGCGCTTTTCAGCGCTGCCTGTGCCTGGGGCTTGCAAAAAGCCCAGGCGCAGGTTTTCTTCGACGGTGAGGCCGGGGAAGATGCGGCGGTCCTCGGGGACGAGGCCAATGCCCATGCGGCTGATTTGGTCGGGCGTGCAGCCTGCAAGCGATTGGCCTTCGAACAGGATTTCGCCCTCGGTAGGTTTGACCCAGCCGGCCACGGTTTTCATGACGGTGGTTTTGCCCACGCCGTTGCGGCCAAAGAGCCCGACCACCTCCCCCTTGTTGACGGCCAGGTTGACCCCTTGCAGGATGTGGCTCAGGCCATAGTGAGTGTGCAGGTTTTTGAGTTCCAACATGCTGTCTTGCTCCCTCTTCAATGCTTATCGCCAAAGTAGGCGGTTTGGACGGCAGGGTTGGCACGCACAGCCTCGGGCGTACCGTCGGCGATCTTCATGCCTTGGGCCATCACCACGACGTGGTCGGAAACGCGCATGACCATTTCGACATCATGCTCCACCAGCAACACGCTAAGGCCAAAATCGCTGGCCAGTCGCCCGATCAGCTCGGCAGTTTCTTGTGTGTCGGCATGACTCATGCCTTGCGTGGGTTCGTCGAGCAGCAGCATGCGCGGCTTGGAGGCCAAAGCCACGGCAATTTCCAAACGGCGCTGCTCGCCGTGCGAGAGGTGACCTGCCAGTTCGTGGGCCTTATGTGTCAGACCGAATTGGGTGAGCAATTCGTCGGCTCGGGCCAGTGCCACCTGGCTGTTGTGCACCGGGCTCCACCAGCCTTTGCCCTGCTCCAGGTAGTGAGCGGCCAGGCGCAGGTTTTCGTGCACGCTCAAATCAAAGAACAAATTGGTGATTTGGAATGAGCGCGACAAGCCGGCTGCGAGCATCTTGTTGGGCGCAAAGCCGGTGACATTGTGTCCTTCAAAATGCACTTGCCCACTCCTGGGCGTGATGGCACCGCTGATTAGGTTGAACGCTGTGCTCTTGCCGGCGCCATTGGGGCCAATGATGGCGGTGATGTGACCGCGCTGCGCATCAAAGCTGAGGTCGTGCACAGCTTTGAGTTCACCAAAGCGTACGCCCAGCCCGCGCACGCTCAAGATGGCGTCTTGTTCAGAGGGATGGCTCATGCTTGGCCTCCGCGAGGGTTGTTGGATCCGCGTTTTTCCAAGAGGGGCACCAAATAGCCGACGATGCCCCGGGGGAAGGCGATCACCACCACCACAAACAGAAAACCAATAACGATGTGGTGGTGCGCCGTGAAAGAACCCAGCACCGACTTGAGGACGGTGAGCAAACCTGAGCCGTACAGCGCCCCAATCAGTGTGCCGGAGCCACCCACGATCACGTTGACCACGGCGCTGCCAGAGACTTGAAAGAACATCAGTTCAGGCGAGACAAAGCCGCGCAGCATGGGGTAGAGCGCTCCACTCAGGCCAGCCACCACAGCGGCCGCCACGAAAGCCACCAGCTTGAAGTGCCAGGCATCAAAGCCCAAAAATCCCACCCGGTGTTCGTTGACCCGAATGGCTGCAAACAGGCGGCCCATGGGGGTTTGCATCACATAGCGTAGGCCCAGGTACATCCCGCCGATCACCACCCAGGTAACGATGAAAAACCCCAGGGGGTTGTCGGTTTGCAAACCGGGCAACACGGTCACGATGGGCACGCCCGTCATGCCGTCCGATGCGCCGAGTTCACGCGTGTTGTAGATGACCTTGGAGACCACTTGTGCCAGGCCAAAGCTGATGAGTGCAAAGTACACACCTTTGGAGCGGATGGCGATCAAGCCGCCGATCAGACCGGCGAGTGCGCACAAGGCCACGCTCACCGCAATCGCCAGCAAGAACGATGCCGCCCAGTGTTTGAGCACCAGGGCCGACACATAAGCTCCCAGGCCAAAGAACAGGGCCTGCCCCAGCGGCAGCAAGCCCACATGGCCGAGCAGTAAATCCACCGACAAAGCCAGGCCGCCAAAGATCAAAGCCTCGGTGGCCAGCCGGACATAAAAGCTGTCGCCCATGAGCGTGCCGACAATGGCAAAGAGCAAGGCTGCGCTGAAAAAAACCCAGGCCAAAAAGCGTACCGCATTGGGCTTGGAGGAGGGAGAGGATGTGAGACGGTCAAGCATGGCCGAGCTTTCCAAACAGGCCCTGTGGACGCCACATCAACACGACCACCATGATGCCAAACAGCAGCGTGTCGTTCCAGACAGGAGAGATGAACAAACTCGAGAGCGATTGCACCTGCGTCAGCAAGAGTCCGGCCAGAACCGCCCCTTTGATCGAGCCCATGCCCCCGATGATGACGACGCTGAAGGCAATCAGCACAAAATCACGCCCCATGGTGGGGAACACCGAGTAAATCGGTGCCAGCAATACGCCTGCAATGCCTGCCAAGGCCACGCCAAAGGCAAAGGTCAGCGCGTACACGCGCGACACCGGAATGCCCAGCGAGGCACTCATGTCTTTGTCGTACGCCGCTGCGCGAACGACAGCTCCCAGCGATGTGCGAAACACCAGGAGCCAAACCGCGACGATGATGGCGCCGCCCACGAGCATGACAAACAGGCGGTAGTTAGGGAAGAAAAGACCCAGCAATTCGGTTCCACCGGTGACGGGGGCCTCGACGCGCTGGGGATTGGCGCCGAAGACGATCTTGATCGCGTCTTCGAGCACCGTGGCCATTCCAAACGTGAGCAAAAGCGTGAGGGTGTGCCGGTCCTTGCTGTGGAACACGCGCTGGATCAGCCCGCGTTCCATCACATAGCCGAACAGCCCCATGATGAGGGGCGTGAGCACCAAGGCCCACCAAAACGACAGCCCCATGCCCAAAATGAGCACCACCATGTAGGCGCCGAGGGCATAGCATTCACCGTGTGCCATGTTGATGACATCGAGCAGGCCAAAAATAATGGTCAGGCCCAGTGCCATCAGCACCACCGCCACACCAATGGACAAGCCATTGATGGACTGGGGTGCCAAGACAAGCTGCAGCCATTCAAGGATAGAGGTCATGTCAGTGAGGCCTTGGTCAGGTCAAAACTTGGTGCAGGCGTCGGGCCCGATGGCGTCTGCCGCAGCCACGCGACCGACGATATCGAACTTGCCGTTGGTGATCTTGACCGCGTACATGTCTTGCATGGCCTGGTGGTCACCGCCGCGCATGGTTTTGACGCCTTGCGGGGTGTTCCACTTCAGGTCCCGCATAGCGGTACGCACCTTGTCGGTGTCGGTGCTCTTGGCTTTTTCCACGGCTGCTTTGTAGAAGAACAGCACGCTGTAGCTGTCCGTCCCGTAGAGGTCGGGGTCAACTTTGTTTTCGGCCTTGAAGGCGGCCACAAATTTCTTGTTTTCGGGCGAGTCGATCAGGGTGGAGTAGCCCACACCCGTCACGAATCCTTCGGCGGCTTTGCCAATGGCGGCAAGGTTTTGCCCAGTCACGGTGCCAGAAGCGCCCACGATCAGCACATTGCGATTGACACCAAACTCTGCCATCTGCGTGAACAGGCGCACGGTGTCGTTGCCCGCCACCGAGGTGTAGATCACACTGGGTTTGGACGAGCGGATTTGTCCAAAGAAGGGGGAGTAGTCTTTGTTGTCCAGCGGAGCAAACAACTCACCGACCGACTTGGCGCCCTTGCCCTCGGCCGCGGCTTTGAAGGCCGCCACGGTGCTGCGGCCCATCTCGTAGTCGGGTCCGAGGTAAAACACCTGCGCACCGGGTTTGGTGGAGGCGACCCAGGCGGCCAGCGCAGCCGACTGCATGCCCGCGCGCGCATTCACACGGAACACATTGGGGCTGCACTTGTCACCCGTGATCGAGTCGGCAAAGGACACCGTGGTCGCAATCAGTTTGTTGTTGCGTTCAGCCACCTGGCCCACGGCCAGGGTGGAGCCGCTGTTGACGGTGCCGGTCAAAAAGTCCACTTTGCTGGTCTGAAACAACTTCTCGGCCTTTTGCACAGCCACCGAAGGGTTGGCCTCTTCGTCTTCGTAGATCAGCTCGATCTGGCGCCCCATCACGCCGCCACCAGCATTGATTTCTTTGGCAGCCAGATTCAAGCCCCACTTGACCTGCTCGCCAATGCCGGCATAGGTGCCGGTCAATGGCGTCACCACGCCAATGCGGATCGGACCGCTTTGTGCCAGGGCCACAGTGCCCATGCCAGCCATGGCCAACATGGCCGCGAGTTTGTTTACTTTCATGTTTGTCTCCTCGGGGTTATAAAAATGACACGATGAATCTCTGGAGGTCTCTCACAGCCCCACAAACTGGGGGCTGCGTTTTTCATGGAAGGCTTCGACCCCCTCCTTGAAATCTTGCGAACTGCGCAGGCGCGAATAGCAGTGGCCTTCGAGCTCGATGGAGGCTGTCAGGCCCGCGTCTTCGGTGTCGTTGAGCAGTTTTTTCGCGGTGCGCTGGGCCAACGGCGAAAAGGTGATCAACTCGTTGACCAAGTCGTCGGTGGCCTTTTCCAGGTCCGCATCGGGCACAAGGGTGGTGGCCACGCCCCACTCGTAGGCCTGTTGGCCCGAGATGCGGCGCGAGCGCATGACGATGTCTTTGGTGCGCGTGATGCCCACCATTTTTTGCAAGCGGGCCGAACCGCCCGAGCCAGGGATTTGCCCAAGTTTTTGTTCTGGCAAGGCGTAAAGCGTGGTGGGGGTGGCCAGACGGAAATCGCAGGCCAGCGAGATTTCAAAACCGACGCCAAAGCAATAGCCGCGGTTGGCGGCGATCACTGGCTTGCTGCAGCGCGCGGGCGAGGCCACATTCCAGGCGAGCTTGGACACGTGCTCGGGGCTGGCTTCCAAAAAGCCTTTGATGTTGCCGCCGCTGGAAAAGTGCTCGCCCTCGCCGCGCAGCACGATCACGCGCACGGCATCGTTGGCGTCCAGCGCTTCAAAGGTGATGCGCAGCTGCTCACGCTGACGCATGGAGATCACGTTGTAAGGCGGACGCGACAGCACGATGTCTGCGCGCTGGCGTGCGGTGTCGATCTCGACACGGAAACCGTCCAGCGTCGGATTCAGGGTGTTGGCCGGGTGTTGCAAATCGCTGAGTTTCATGGAGTTCCTTTCATTGGGGGCGTTGAAAATGCAAAGAGGTTTTGGATTGGCGCAGGTCTGAGCTTCAAAACGGTGGTATCAGGGGCACTTGAGCAGGGGTGCTCTCGGACTGGCCCTCTGGCGAAGCCGCGCCCGATTCGGCGCTGTAGTCCCCCGCCACCAACTTGCGGCGCAGCACCTTGCCCACGGGGGATTTGGGAATTTCTTCCACAAACACGTATTCGCGCGGCCGTTTGAAATTCACCAGATCGGACTCGCGGCAGTGCGCATCGAGTTGGTTGTTGTCCACCGCGCACTTGCGCTTGACAAAGGCCACCACACGCTGGCCCCAGCGCTCGTCTTGGAGACCGGCCACCGCCACCTCATCGACAGCGGGATGCAGCGAGAGCACCGATTCGATGTCCACGGGCGAGATGTTTTCACCACCGCTGATGATCATGTCGTCCACCCGCCCTGTGACAAACAAGTCGCCCTCGGCGTCCATGTAGCCTGTATCGCCCGTGAAGTACCATCCACCGCGCAGGCTTTTGGCGTTGGCGTCGGGCCGGTTGTGGTAGCCCTCAAAGGCTTCTTCCGAATCGAGATCGGCGATGATCTGGCCCTCCTCCATGGGCATGGCCACATCGCTGGGGCTTTCGGCTTCGAGCTTGACCACACGCAGCCGTGTGTTGACGCCCGCGCGGCCTGCGCTGCCAGGTTTGCCCACCGCGTCGGCGTTGATGGAGAAGGTGTAAATCTCCGAGCTGCCATAGTGGTTGACGAACAGCTCAGGTTTGAATGCTTCTTGCAGCCGCAACAACAACGCGTCGTGCATGGGTGCGCCAGCAAAACCCAGGCGGCGCACGCTCGTCACATCGGTTTGTGAAAATCGGGGATGGGCCAGCAGGTCATGGTAGAGCGTGGGCACCAAGTAGAGGTGGCTCACACCACCCGTCTCAATCCAGTGCAAGGCTTGCGCAGCGTCAAACTTGGGCATGCAGATGAAGCAGCCATCGACCAGCGCCAGCGCCAACAGCGAACGCACACCCATGGTGTGGTAGAGCGGCATCACGCCCAGCGTGCATTCGCTGCGCCCATACTGGTTTTGCGCCACATGGGCCAGCGCGGCCATGCGCTCGACGCGGTGGCGGCGTGGCACGCCCTTGGGCAGGCCGGTCGTGCCCGAGGTGTAAAGCATCAGCGACCAGTCCTCTGCCTGTGCTTGGGGCACGGGTTCGGCCAGGTTGCGCAGGGCATCAGAGAAATCCATCACGGTGGGGCTCTCGACCACGCTGTCCTGAGCTTCTTGCCCCACCCGCATGGCCAGCAGTGGCTCCAGCCCTGTCAGGGCTGGCTGCACGGCGGCGCTGGAAACATCCTCGTACACCAGCAGCTTGGCGGTGCTGTCTTGCAGGGCGTACTGCACTTCATCGGGTTTGGCGCGCCAGTTCAGAGGGGTCATCACCAGGCCGGCAAACTGGCAGGCCCAGTGCAAGGTGGCGGCCTCGTGGCGGTTTTGCAGCACCGACACCACATGGTCACCATGCCGCAGGCCCAGCTCGAACAGCGTGCGCTGCAACGCGCCAATGCGCAACGCCCATTGGCCATAGGTCCAACGCACATCCCCATCGATGACCGCCAGCGCGTGCGGTGAGCGCTCGGCACTTTGCAAAAATGTCTTACCCAAATCAAGCATGGGCCACCTCCATCACCGCTTGAACGATGGGCGTGTAGCCCGTGCAGCGGCACAAATGTCCTGACAACATCTCTCGAACCTCTTGCTCGCTGGGTCGGTGTCCCTTTGTTTGCAAGCGCTCCAACCAATCCGCGCAGGACATCAAAATGCCCGGCGTACAGAACCCGCACTGCAAGGCGTGGTGGCGCTTGAAGGCTTCTTGTAAAGCGGACAAAACACCCCCCTCTTGCTCCAAACCTTCGACGGTTTGCAGCGCCAGGCCATCGGCTTGCACCGCCAGCATCAGACAGCTGCGCTGGGCCACTCCCTCTACCCGCACTGTGCAGGCGCCACAGACGCCGTGCTCGCAGCCCACGTGCGTGCCTGTCAGGCCCAGCTCATGGCGCAGCACATCCACCAGCAGCGTGCGGGTGTCGGTCGTGGTGCTGCGCGGCAGACCGTTGACGTGCAGGGTGATGCGGTGCGTCTGGCTGGCGCGAAAAATGTCGATGTCTGCGCTGGAACCACTCATGCCTCTTCCCCTTTCATTGCGCGTTGCGCCAGCGCCTGGTCCAAGGCCTTGCGCCCCAGCTGGCGCACCAAATGCCTGCGTTGTGCCGCGCTCAAATGCAAATCGTCTCGTGCTTGAGCGGCCCAGGACAACTCGTTCAAGGCATCGTCCCAGTCGCGGCCTTGCAGCACTGGCCAGTTTTGAGCGACAGGGCGGTCGGCCACGCCACCCACGGCGATGCGTACGCCTTGATCGGAGGCCACTGCTGCCACCGCGCACAGGGCAAAGTCGCCATGGCGATGCGAAAACTCCTGGAAGCCAAAACCTTGTCCAGGCAGTGCCAGCGGAAAGCGCACTGCGGCCAGCAGTTCGTCACTCTGACGGGCTGTGCTGAGCATGCCGATGAAGAAATCTTCGGCACCCACGATCCGCTCGCCTCGGGTGTTGCACAGCAGCACCTCGCCTTGCAGGGCTAAAAGGCACAGTGGCAATTCGGCGCTGGGGTCGGCGTGGGCGATGGAGCCGCAGACGGTGCCGCGGTTGCGAATTTGGAAGTGCGAGATGTGGCGGATCGCTTGGTGCAAGAGCGGCAACTCGTCGGCCAGGCCCGGGCGCCATTCCAAGGTGCCCTGCGTCACCGCCGCTCCGATCTGCAACGCCGCACCCTGGGCGCTGGCACAGGACGTCAGCGTGGCCAGCGCCTGGCTGCGCGAAATATCGATCAAGATGCTCGGTTGTGCCAGCCGCATGTTGAGAACCGTCATCAGCGATTGCCCGCCAGCCAAAATCCGGGCATCTTCGCCGTAGCGCTGCAAAAGGTCACAGGCCTGTGCGGCTGAATCCGCGCGCACATAGTCAAAAGCGCGGGGCTTCATGCGCGGTCTCCTGTGAAAAAGCCCTGGATTTTTTGCCAGAGGACTTGCCACCACGCACGCCCATGGCGTGCTGGGGTAGGCGCTGGTGCGTGGCCTTGGGCGCCCGCCTGCTGCACCTGTTTGGCCAGCGATTCAAACAGCTGCCCGATGATCAGGCGCGAGGCGCCCTCGAGCATTCGGCTTCCCACCATGGCAACTTTGCCGCCCACTTGCGCCTGGTAGTTGTAGTGCAGGCGTGTGCCTGTTTCGGTCGCGGTCAAACGCACCATGCCTTGCCCGGCGCCCGTACCCACTGCCGATTGCCCGCTGCCCGCCAAGCAAAGGCTGTGCGGGGGCTGCAGCTCGGACAGTTGCAGCTGCACGGTGTAGCGCGCCTTGATGAAGCCCACGCCCACAGTCACCTCGGCGCGGTAGCGGTGCTCGCCGTCGGCTTGCAAGGCGTGGCAGCCCGGGATCACACGCGCCAAAGCCTCGGGGCTGAGCAAGGTGTCAAACACTTGTTGTGGTGTGGCGGCTATGTCGATGTCGCCCGTGGCTTGCAAGCTCATGCCACCTGCTTTGCCTGCGGTCTGCGACAAGGGTGTAGATGCGGCGGCGCTATTTGGGGCTGTTTTCGCTTCGGACGGTGTGGTGGAGCTTGCGCCGGCACGGCGCGAGGGGGGATCGTCCACACCCACCATGTTCAGCACGCGCTCGGGGGTGAGCGGCAAGCGCACATCCACCGCTTGACCCTGGTGTACCGCCAGCGTTTGCAGCGCATCGGCAAAGGCATTGGCCACGCAGGCGGGCGTGCTCATGTTGTTGCCTTCACCCAAGCCCTTGGCCCCCAAGGGGGTGAAGGGCGACGGCGTCTCCTGGTGGATGATGATGGGGTCCATCACCTCGCACGTTGTGGGCATGGGATAGTCCGCCAGTGTGCCCGACAAGAAGCTGCCGTCATCGCCGTAGCAAAACTCTTCGTACAAACTCGCCCCGATGCCTTGCGCAAATGCGCCGCGAATTTGTCCGTCGGCCAGGGCGGGGTTCAAGATCTTTCCAGCATCGTGGCCGGTGATGTAGTGCTCGATGTGTACTGCGCCGGTGGCTGTGTCTACTTCCAGTGCACACAGGTCAAACACAAAGCCATACGCCGCCGAGGTGTTCACGCGGTCCTGCGCATCGGGAGCGGTCAGCACCTCGGGGCTCCAGTAGGCGGTGACGCGCAGGCCCGCTTCCATCCCGGCCGGCAGCAGTGCTGGTGCCCAATGTGTGAGCGCGGCCATGCGGCTGAAGGCTTGGGTGAGTTTTTCATTGCGGGCATGGCGCACCTGGCCCGCCGCAAACACAATGTCTTTGGCATCGCATCGCCATTGCGCGGCCACAATGGCGGCCAGTTTGTCGCGCAGCTGGCAGGCGGCCAAATGCACCGTGCCCGCCACCGCGCCCGCGAACCGGCTGGAGTAATTGCCAGAAGCGACCGACCAGGCGTCTTTGCTGGTGTCCAGTTCTACATTCACCACCACGTCTTGCGGGTGCACGCCCAGCACATCGGCGACCACTTGGGCGCAGACCGTCATGTGGCCTTGACCTGCTGGCGCAGAGGCGATCACCACATTCACGCCGCCCAGCAAATCTACGCCCACGGTGGCGGTGGCGATCGCGCCGTTTTTCGGGCCTGCCTTCGCGCGTTGCTCGGGCGCCAGCACGGTGGTGATGTAGCCCATGTTCGAAATCGAGGGCTCGACAATCGCCGCCATGCCGATACCGTACAAGCGGCCTTGCGCGCGTGCGGCGGCTTGCTTTTCATACAAGCCCAGCGTGCGCGCTTTGTCCATCACCGCCTGCGCGAGTGCGTGGTAGTTGCCTGAATCGAGCAGCGCACCGGCAGCGGCACGGTAGGGGAACTGCTCGGCCTTGACCCAGTTGCGCTCGCGCAGCGCGTAGGGGCTCATCCCCAGCGTCAGCGCGATCTCGTCGATCAAACGCTCCAATGCGTAATAGACCTGTGGTCCGCCAAAGCCGCGCACCAGGCCGGTGGGGGTTTTGTTGGTCAGCACCACGCGGTTGCGCGCGGTGAGGTGGGCGATGTCGTACGCGCCGCTCAAGGCGCCGTGCATGCGATAGAAGGTGGCCGGCTCCGGGGCACGTAAATACGCGCCCACATCGTCGGCTTGGTCCCAATGCAGGGCGAGGATTTTGCCGTCGGGCAGCACGTCGGCCGAAAGCGTGGTCAAACGCGCAGTGGCTGAGGTGGCGGCGCTCAAATGTTCCAGGCGATCTTCCACCCACTTGACGGGCGCGCCTGCCTTGCGCGCGGCCAGGCACATCAGCACCACATAGGCAAAGACCGACTGCTTGACGCCAAAGCTGCCCCCCGAGTCACGTGGCACCTTGTGGCGCAACTTGTTGCTGGGCACCTTGAGAGCCATCGCCATGACCGAGTGCAACGAAAATGGGCCCATGAAGTTCGAGAGCACTTCGTAGCCCTCTTGATCCCCCAAATACTCGGCTAGCACCACAGCGCACTCCATGGGCGAGCAGCTGTTGCGCGGGTAATGCACGGTGGTGCTAATGCGCCGCACAGGCGCGTCAGGCGCAGGCGGCTCGCCGTACGAGAAATGCCTCTCCGACACCACATTGCTGCCCACCGCTTCGTGCAAGAGCGGTGCATCGGCGGCGAGGCTGGCCTCGATGCTGGCCACGGCGGGCTCGGGTGCGTACTGCACCTCAATCAGTTCGAGTGCATCTTCGGCCACATAGCGGTCACAGGCCACCACCACCGCCACGGGCTCGCCCACGTAGCGCACACGCTCAATCGCCAGAGGGGTGTAGGCGAGTGGCTGCTTGACGGCCACGACAAATGGCGCACTCCATCGCTGCACGTCCTCACCGGTGAGCACCGCCCGAACACCGGGCAGGGCCAGTGCGGCACCCACCTCCACGCTCATGACTTTCGCATGCGCATGGGGTGAGCGGAGCACCGCAGCGTGCAGCGTGCCGGGCTTGACGCCCACATCGTCGGCATAGGCCCCACGTCCACGCAGCAGTGCAGCGTCTTCGTGCCGCGGCAAGGCTTGGCCCACGAATACTCGGGGCTGTGCCGATGCGCTTTGACTTTCTATGGCGGAGGATGACGCCGTCATGCCAGACCTTTTGTGCAGGGATGAAACTACACAGGAGTGTCTGGCCCCCTGTCTTTGTCACCAAACCACAAGATCTGGTGAATGACCAAATCGTCTGGTGGCTGACCCCAATGTCGGGCGATTTTTGATGATTTTCAAAAATCCAACACCGCATCCACCCGGCGCAGCCGCCATTGACGGAGAACATCCGGTGATGTTTGTAGATCGCAGTGCATGGCCGGGTGATGCTGTTGTTCACGATCGCAGTCCGGCGAGCGTGCAGAACAGCCTTGGTTGGAGGCCGGCGCAGACGGGGCAGTGTGGAGCGCTCAGGGGGTGGCGCTTTGGCGTCCATCCACCACGGAGTGGCAGTCAGCGCAAGTCTCAGTGCAGCGTGACAGAGGCGCTGCGTAGGCCAAGCATGTGGCCCTGAGGCGTGATGGTCAGGCCAAGTCCATCAAATTGACTTTGCGCCGGTAGTCGGTGGGGGTGATGCCCAAATGTTCACGGAAGAAGCGCGAAAAATGGCCAGGCGCAGAAAATCCCAGGTTGTCAGAAATTTCGGCCACAGCTTCACTGCTTTGCGTGAGCCGTTGGACTGCCGCTTCGAAGCGCAGGACGTTGGCATAAACCAGGGGGGTCACATTCGTGTCGCGCAGAAACAAAGTGTAGAAGTGCGCCCTGGAGAGCCCCACCTTTTGCGCCAAGGTGTCCGCCACAAACGATTGGCCCTGGTCTTGCTGCATGAGCGCCATCGCCTGACGGATGCGTGCATCCTTAGCGGCGTGTGGGCGCAAGCGCATCAGTTGTGGAAGATCATGCCACTGCGAATAGCTTCGGATGATGTCAATGATCAGATCAAACAAAAGCTGTTCCAGCAGGGCGCCAGAGAACTCATCGTTCCACCAAAATTCGAGCAAGAAACCTTCAATGTTTTTGAGGGTGTGGGCGCTCAGCTTCGCACTCGATTGGGTGAAAAAATGGGGATGCCTGCTGGCTGCCAGGGAGCGCTGGATTTCGGCCAACCAGGAAGGTTCGATATAGAGCGCCAGGATCAGGGTCTGATCGGGGCTTTGGTGCTCATAGGCATGGTGCTCCCATGCATTGACCAGCACGGCCTGGGTTTGGGTCAGCGGATTGAGTTGTCCCCGCACACGAAAAGCGCTGTCAGCCCCTCCTGCCTTGATCAAGATGTGACAGTGGTGGTGCGCGTGTCCAATCAGGGAAGTGCTCATGTTGAGCAAGGCCACACGCCCAAATCGACCTTGAAAAATTTTGATGGCGCTGGACATGGATGAAGCAACGAGCGGAAGAGGGCAAATGCGGTCAGGTTAACCAAAAGCGACTGGGATTGTCTACTGCTGATTACCCTGCAATGAATCAAGGGCTGAATGTTCGCGTCAACACTGTGGATTTGTCTTTCTTTCCTCAGGCGGGCAATGGGGCGCATCTTGATGAGGAGGGCGTACAGCTTCTGGGTCAGGCCCATGTTGTTGTAAGTTGTAGGCTTCGGTGGCAATTGTTTCTGCGGCAACGCTTACCTCTGGATTCCGCAACGCTGCGGACAACTCGTGGTGCCTGTGGGTAAAGTGGTTCAATACGCGATGCACAGTTTCCTGGATGGCAGCGTTCATCCTGTTGGGTGCTGGCAAGTCATGGGGAAGGCAGGAGATCTGCGTGTTCAAGTAGGCCAAAGCGACTTGCTCGGCGTTCACCTCGGTGGCTTTGATCTGCTCGCGCACCCAATCGCTGTGTTCAAACGCGACTCCCTTGACCCCAGCCTTCATGGTTTCGCGGATCTTGCGAAGCGGCAACACCACCTGATTTCGCCAAACCTCCAAGTCATGGTCTGCCTGTGCCAAGGAGTCTGCGCTCAGCCGAAGTCGCTCTTGGCATGCGTACAGTGCATAAATCAACAAGCAGACATCCACGCCCAGGCTTCTTTGCAGCACCAAACAGCTGGGCGCCACACCTGGCCGACCGTAAAGCGCAAGCGCATAGCGCCACAGTGGGTTGACCAAATCATCCAAGCGCAATGGGGTGGGTGTATTCATCGTGATTCCTTTGACCGAGTATCGAGGGTTCTTGGGACCAGTGAGGACTTGGGTTGGGCGTACCGCTCCAGCATCGCTACGAAGGCGGCGGCTGCAGGGCTGAGTGGACGAAGTGGGTGGGTCACGCACACCACTTGGCGCGTCAGCGGCGGGTCCACCAGTGTGTGCGCGCGCAGGCGGCCGTCCGCCAATTTGCTGAGCACCGCGATACGGGGCAACAGTGCAGCATAGGTCCCCAACTCCACCAATTGCACGATGGCATTGATGGAGTCCACCTCCAGTTCAGGGGCCAGGGTGATGCCCTCGGCTTGGGTGATGCTGTCCAAGATGTCGCGCAAGCCATGCAGGCGTGTGGGCAGAGCCAGCTTCAGTCCCGCAGCGTCGCGCACCTTCAGGCTGTCGGACAACTCCGGGTGCTTGGGGCCCGTCACCAGCACGAAGTCCTCACTGAGCAGGGGGTGACTGTTCAAGGCCAACTGTCGGCGCGGCTGGTTGATGATGGCCGCATCCAGCTGACCTTCGGTCACGGCCTTACACAGCATTGGCGTGTAGCCATCGCTGAGGGCCAGGGTCACGCGCGGGTGGGTTTGCGTGTATTCGGCCAGCACCTGGGCCAGGAGGTCTTGGGCCACGCTGGCGATCAGCCCGATGGACACATGTCCGCTGAGCTCGCCGTCGGTCTGCATCAGTTGGTCACGCGCCCGCGCAAAGTCGGCCAATACCGGGCGAAAAAGCTTGTACATGTGGTGCCCCACGGGCGTAGGCGCCATGCCCCGTGTATTGCGGTGAAACAGCTGCTGGCCGATCTCGCTTTCCAGCTTGGCCAACTGCATGCTCAATGCGGGCTGCACCACATTCATCCTGTTGGCAGCACGGGTCACCGAGCCCTCCTCATAAAGGGCAAAAAAGTATTGAATTTGTCGTAAATCCATGTCCTCGTGTCCCGTAATCGGTCTTTCCAATGGAAATTACATCAATAAATATGATTTATGATATAAAAATACATTAGTAGACGTGATTATATGCGCTTCCTAGAATTTCTCTCACACCGAAAACGGGTCACGAAATAACGGGGCCACACGAGAACGAGGAGTCACGATGCAGCCTAGGTCGAAAACCAGCCCCCAAGCGTTCAAGCGCAGGGTTTTAGCGGGTTTGATTGGACTCCTGGCTTTGCCCTTCGCTTGGGCGCAAAGCCCCTCCGATGCCACTGCTGGCTTTCCAAGCAAGCCGGTGCGCATCGTGGTCCCCTATCCGCCAGGCGGCTTCAACGACACCCTGGGTCGTCTGGTTGCCAACCACTTGAGCAAGGTGTGGAAGCAGCCGGTGGTGGTCGACAACAAGCCCGGAGGCGGCACGGTGATTGGCACACAAGCCGTGGCCACCGCAGCCCCGGACGGGCACACGCTGCTGGTGATCCAGTTCCCATTTGCAGCGAATCCATGGCTGTACAAATCGCTGCCCTACGACAGCGAGAAAGCCTTTGCGCCAGTGGTCTTTGCCGGGCGTTCCCCGATGCTGTTGGTCACGCATTCCCGCTCACCGCTGCAATCCCTGGGTGATGTCCTCTCCAAAGCCCGGGTGCGCGCTGACGAGCTCAACTATGGTTCCTCTGGCCCCGGTTCGTCGAACCATTTGGCCATGGCGCATTTCGAGGCCATGGCTGGCGTGCAACTGATGCAGGTGCCCTACAAGGGCAGCACGCCGATGCTCACGGACTTGGCGGGTGGCCAACTGGATCTGGTGTTCGATGCGCTGCCTCATGTGCTGCCGTTCATCCAGTCTGGCAAGCTGCGTCCGATTGCGATCGCCAACGCCAAACGCTCGCCCCGGATGCCAGAGTTGCCCACACTCGCTGAGGCTGGTCTGCCCAACTACGAAGTGTCTTCGTGGCACGGCTTTGTGGTCCCTGCGGGCACGCCAGCAGCTCTGGTTGAGCGCCTCAACCGCGACATCAACACCGTACTGGCTCAGCCAGAGGTGAAAAAGATTTTTGAACAGCAAGGGGTTGTGCCGGAAGGCGGTACCCCAGAGCAATTCAAGTCTTTCATCGCCAGCCAGATGGCTTTGTGGAAAAGGGTCGTCGTGCAAGGACGCATCACAGCTGAATAAAAGCTGCCTTCCCCATCAGAAATCAAAGTTGGTACTGGCCATGTGGCGCCCGTGATGTGGGACCGCTTTTGTCCAGTGCTGCCCCTTCGCATGTGTTCCGATTGAAAGAGGATGCTCCCATGAACCCGCAACCCCCGACTGCACCATTTCGCGATCTGCGTCAGTGGCTGGCACATCTTGAATCCACAGGTCGTTTGGCCGTGTTGCGAGATGGTGCGCCGCTTAAGCATCGGTTGGCGGCGATCGCCAAGCGCTTGGACGGTGATCAGGCCGCCTATTTTCCAAATGCCGGGGGCGGCTCCGTCCCTGTGGTGTCAGGCTTCATGTCCAAGCGCAGTTGGATTGCCGAGGCCATGGGGGTCCCCGAGGCTGGTCTGCTTGCGCGATTTCGCCAGGCTGCCGAGAAGCCGCAGCCTTGCCAGGAAGTGAGCGCCGCAGATGCCCCCTGCCAACAGGTGGTGCACAAGGGTGCAGATGTCCTCAAGCTGCTGCCCGTGCCCACGCACAGCGAGCATGACAATGGCCCCTACATCACCGCCGGGCTGGTGATTGCCCGAAACCCTGTGACTGGCGTGCAGAACGTCTCGATCAATCGAATCCAGGTCCATTCGGGTACACGCATGGCGATCTTGATGCTGCCCCGCCATTTGTTGGCCTTTTACAAGGAGGCCGAGTCACGTCAGGAGGCCCTGGAGGTGGCGGTGGTGATCGGCGTCGATCCCTTGACGCTGCTGGCCTCGCAGGCGATCGCGCCGATCGATTGCGATGAGCTGGAAATTGCCAGCGCGCTGCACGGTTCACCGTTGCCAGTGGTCAGGTGCCAAACCAATGGTGTGCATGTGCCGGCCAACAGCGAGATCGTCATCGAAGGCCGTCTGTTGCCCGGCGTCAGAGAGCCAGAAGGTCCATTTGGCGAATTTCCCAAATACTACAGCGCCAAAGAGCGGCGTGAGGTCATCGAGGTCGATGCCATCACGCACCGCAACAACCCCATCTACCACACCATTGTGCCGGCTGAGATGGAGCACCTGCTCCTGGGCTCCATCCCGCGAGAGGCCACCATACTGGCCCATTTGCAGCGCAGTTTCCCCAATGTGCTCGATGTCCACCTCTCCATTGGCGGGGTGGGGCGCTACCACCTGTTCATCAAGATTCGCAAAACGCATGAGGGGCAGCCCAAAAATGTGATCTGTGCTGCCTTTGGCGCGCACTACGACATCAAACAGGTCATTGTCGTCGATGAGGATGTCGAGGTGCATGAGCCCAGGCAAGTCGAATGGGCCGTGGCCACACGCTTTCAAGCAGACCGCGACCTCGTGGTCATTCAGGGGGCGCAAGGCTCGGTGCTGGATCCCTCCACCACCAGGGGACTGCATTTCTCCGAGGGTGAAGTTCCTCCAGCGCACCTTCAGGGCATGAGCGCCAAAATGGGACTGGATGCAACGCGCCCCGTGGTCTACCACGAGCATGTTTTCACCAAAGTGCGCATCCCGGGCGAAGCCGAGCTTGTACTCACGGACGAGGTGCGCAGCCATGTCCATGTCGACTGGCGCACGGGCGCAGTACAGCCATGAGCCCAAGACCCCGGCAGCGACTGATCGTGGCGATCACGGGTGCCAGTGGCGCCATCTATGGCATTCGCCTGCTGCAGCAGCTGCGCGAGCTGCCAGAGTGGGAAACCCATTTGGTGCTGTCGAATGCCGGTGTGCTGACCGCTTCCGAGGAGTTGGGCCTCAAACGCGCCGACATCGAAGGACTGGCCGATGTGGTGCACAGCGTCAAAGACATCGGTGCCTCGGTATCCAGTGGATCGTTTCGAACCGCGGGCATGGTCATCGCGCCTTGCTCGATGAAAACTTTGGCCGAGATCGCCCACGGCCTCGCTGACAACCTGGTCAGTCGGGCCGCAGATGTGGTGCTCAAGGAGCGCCGTCGATTGGTACTGCTCGCACGTGAGACCCCTCTGAACCTGGCGCACCTGCGCAACATGACCGCGGTGACCGAAATGGGTGGCATCGTTTTTCCGCCAGTGCCTGCCTTCTACAACCGGCCGCGCTCGCTCGACGACGTGGTGAACCACACCGTCGGCAGAGTGCTCGACCTCTTTGACATCGACCAGCATGACTTGGTGCAACGCTGGCAGGGCCTGAGTGGCCCTGCGCCATGAATCTGCTTTGGTCCTGACGCTGTTTTTGATTCCCTACCCTGATAACCACCTTCACAACGAGGAGATAAGCCATGAAAAAAATGTATCAACTGTTCATGATGGGCGCTGTGGCTTTGGCCAGTGGCGTGACGGCGCTCTCGGCGTCGGCTGCCCAGGGCTCGTGCAGCGAGCCCATCGTCTTTGGCACAACGATTTCTGAAACCGGGCCCTTTTCCACGCTGGCCGACCGGTGGCGCAAGATGACCGAGGTGTTCGCAGAGGAGGTCAACAAGGGCGGCGGTATAGCGGTCAAGGCCTGTAACAAGAAGCTGCCCCTGAAGTTCGTCATTTATGACGATCAAAGCGTACCAGCCACAGCCGTGGCGCTGTACGAAAAAATGGCGACCGTCGACAAAGTGGACTTCTTCGTCGGCCCGGACTGGTCTTCCCTGGGTGGCCCCGTGCCGCCCGTCGCTGAGAAGCACAAGATTCCGATGGTCATGGCCAACGTGGCCACCCCATCGGTGTACGACCGTGGCTTGAAGTACAGCTGGGGCACCCCGTTCCCCGTGGTGCCCAATTGGTCGGCACGTTACTTCGACATGCTGACCAAGGTCAGCCCAAAGCCGCAAACGATTTTTTTCATCACCCATGACAACCCGGTGATGAAAGGCATCACCGCGACCTGGAGCAAGAAGGCGGAAGAACAGGGCCTGAAAGTCTTGGGCAACGAAACTTTCTCGTCTGAGCTCAAGGACTTCACCGCGCTGATCGCCAAGGTGCGCGCAGCGAAGGCCGACATCATTTACATCAGCGCCTACGACAACGCGTCGGTGCCGCTGGTGCAGCAGATGCGACAGCTGAAGGTACGGGCCATGGATGTTCACCACACCATGTTGACCGGTGCATTGAGCCGTCAGGTCGGAAAGGACATCGAGGGCATGACGGGCGAGCTGAGCTGGTACCCAGGGGTCAAGGGGGCCTACAGCGAGCTGGTGGAGACGGTGATGAAGCGTTCGGATGTTTCGATGTTCGACTACATCTGGACGCTGGGACGCCTGACTTCTTACCTGGCCATGATCCAAGGCATTGAGAAAGCTGGCGTTGTCGACCGGGAAAAGGTCAAGGAAGCGCTGTTCAAGGCCACCATCAAATCGCCGGCCGGTGATGTGAGTTTTGATGAGCGTGGATTCCCGAACACGGGGGCCTTCACAGTGCAGATGAGTGGCGGAAAAGTCAACGTCGTCTGGCCGCCGGAGGTGGCGACCGGCAAGCTGATCTGGCCTTCGCCGAGTTGGAACTGAGCTGGCAGAACCGCAATGGAAGTTTTGCTCCAAGTCCTGATTGGTGGTGTTCTGCTCGGAGGCTTGTACGCGCTGGTCGCGTTCGGCCTGTCCCTGATCTATGGGGTCGTGCGCATCCTCAATTTTGCGCACGGCACCCTGTTGGCCGTCAGCGGGGTGCTTGCCAGTCTGGCCTTCAGCAGCTGGCAGATGTCCCCCCTGCTGATCGCCGCTTTACTCGCCGCGTTGATATTCTTTTGTGCCTACGGTTACTACCATTTGCTGCTTCGCCCATTGGCGCGGCGCAGCCACTTTGAGGCGACTGTGGGCACCGTGCTGGTCACCGTCGGCACCTTGATGATCCTGTCGGATCTGACCGCTGTGGCCGCCGGTGCCACCCAGAGAAACATCCCCTTGCGGCTGGAGGCTCTCGAGTTGGGTGAGATTGTGGTCTCCACCACCCAATTGCTGATCCTGCTGGGCATTGCGGTCCTCACTGCGGTCATGCACTTGATCCTCAAGCACACGTGGTTCGGGCGTGCTGTGCGTGGGGTGACCCAGGATCCGTTGGGCGCAGAGATCTGCGGTGTGCAGAGCACAAGGCTGAAGGCGCTGACCTTTGCATTCGGCTCTGCCACGGTCGCCATTGCTGCGGTGCTTTATGTGTTGTCTTTCCCGGTCGATCCCTACATGGGCTTTGGCTTGACGGTCAAGGCTTTCACCATCATCGTGGTTGGAGGTGTTGGCAACTTGCCTGGCGCACTGCTGGCGGGCGTCTTCCTGGGTGTTGCCGAAGGTCTGACCGGCCTTTACTGGAAGCCTGAATGGGCGCCCGCGCTCAGCGTCATCCTGATGCTGCTGATCCTGGTCGCTTACCCCAAAGGCGTTGGAGCGAAGTCATGAACAAAAGCATGAACGCTGGTATCGGCTGGGTCGTTGGCGCTGTGGTCTTGGCGGCACTGGCGAGCTTGCCATTCCTGGGCAATGCCTACTTCACCACGATCGCTTTTACCGTTTTGATCGCCTACATCCTCGGTCAGAGCTGGGATTGGGTTGCCGGTGAAATGGGGTATGTGAACTTGGGCCACTACTGCTTCTATGGCATTGGCGCATATGCATTTGCCATTTTGCTGGTGGGACAGTGGCCTTTTTGGCTTGCTATCTGTTTTGCAGTGGCCTTCACGGCGCTGGCAGCCTTGTTGATCTCTGTGCCGCTGTTTCGATTGCATGGCGACTACTTTGCCTTCGCGACCCTGGCATTGCTGCCATTGATGGAGGTGCTGGCCTACAACCTGACGCCGATCACCAATGGGTCCGATGGCATCGTGCTGCCTGTCGCACAGGTGCTGCAACCGGCTTATCTGATCGCGCTGGGGGTTTGCGTGGTGACTTTCATGGTGACCTTGCGCATCAACGCTTCCCGCTTTGGCTATGCCCTCAAGAGCATCCGAAACGACGAACAGGTCGCTGAGACGGTGGGCGTTCGGATTGCCCCCGTCAAGCGCCGTGTCCTTGTGTTGAGCGCAGCTTTCGGCGCTGTAGCTGGCGCGGTACAGGCCTGGCAAATGAGCTACATCGATCCGGCCTCCGTGTTCGGTCTGAACGTTGCGCTGGTGCCCGTGGCCATGGTGTTGTTTGCTGGCTCCGGCTTGCGCTGGGGGCCCTTGGTTGGTGTTTTGTTGCTGGCCAGCTTGCAGCAGTGGCTGCTGGTGAGCGTCAAAGGCTTCCAGGCGACGTTGTACGGACTGATTGTGCTGCTGATCGGCCGCTTCATGCCTGGCGGTTTCCTGCGTGCGCAGTGGGTCCAGCAAGTGCCATGGGTTCGGTCACTGGCGCGCGAGCACCACGAGTACATGCGCAAAGCCGATCCGAAAGGCTCCACAACTGCCCAAGCCCGCGAACTGCCCTTGTCGCGTCCTCAGAATCTCGGTGCTGCGCCGCTGATTGAGCTGGAGCATGTGCGCATGCAGTTTGGCGGCAATGTAGCGGTCAACGATGTCAGCCTGCGTATCCAGCCCGGCGAGATCGTCGGCCTGATCGGTCCCAACGGCTCGGGCAAGACAACGCTGTTCAACTGCATTTCCCGGGTCTATGCCCCCACCGCTGGTCGCGTGCTGTTTGCCGGGCAAGACCTCAAAGATTGCAGCCGCGACCAGATCGCCCGTCTGGGTGTGGGGCGCACCTACCAGATTCCCCGTCCATTCGGTGACCTCACCGTGCTGGAGAACATCGCGATTCCCCTGATGTTCAGTGCGCAACCCTTGTCGCCCCACGATGCGATGCGCGAGGCGCAAGCTTTCGTCGAGTACGCCGAGCTCGGTCATCGCCAGCTTGAGCGTGCCGACAAGCTGTCGGTGCAGGAGAAAAAGGCGCTCGAATTTGCACGCGCGCTGGCGTGCAAACCGCGGCTGCTGCTGGTCGATGAAGTCGCTTCGGGCTTGACACCGGCGGAAGTCCAGCGCTTTGTCGAACACATTCGCCACGTGCGCGACCGCTATGGCGTGACCGTGATCTGGGTGGAACACATCTTCTCGGCGCTCGAGAAAGTGGTGGACCGTGTGATCGCTCTGGAGCAGGGCACCCTGATCGCCGATGGTCCGCTGGCAGAGGTGGTCCAAAACGAGCGCGTGTTGAGCACTTATCTGGGCTCGTCTGCGCCCCCGTCGCCGAAGGCAGGAGTTCAAAAATGCTGAGTCTGAAAAACCTGAGTGTCGACCATGGCGCCTTGCGTGCGCTGTGGGACATCAGCCTGGAGGTGGGGCGTGGCGAGAAAGTGGGTCTGCTTGGCGCCAACGGGGCCGGCAAATCGACAACCATGGGCGCCATCGTGGGCCTCTACCCCAAAGCCGGTGGCACCATCCACTACGACGGCCAAGCGCTGGACCGAGCTTCGACCGCACAGACAGTCGCCGGTGGTATCGCGCTGGTGCCCGAGGGACGGCACCTGTTTCCCACGATGAGCGTGCTGGAGAACTTGCAGATGGGCGTTTACGCCGCCGCCAGTCGCAAGGACATGGCGGCTTCATTGGAAAGGGTCTACGCCCTGTTCCCCATTTTGCGCGACAAAGCGGCCCAGAACGCCGGGGAACTCAGTGGGGGACAACAGCAGATGGTGGCCATTGGCCGCGCTTTGATGTCACGCCCACGCCTTTTGCTGCTGGACGAACCCTTCATTGGCGTTGCACCCAAACTGATCGATGAAATTTTGTCCGTGCTGCACCAGATCGCTGCTGAAGGGGTGACCATGCTGCTGGTTGAGCAGAACACGCACCGCGCTTTGGATTTCGTCGAACGTGCTTACGTCATTGAAAACGGGCGCACCGTGCTCGATGGAAGCCGTGAGACATTGTTGGCCGACCCGGCCTTTGCCGCCAAGTTTTTGGGCTTGGAATGAAAGGATTGAGACCATGAACAGAGAACAAGAGATCGTCGCGCGTTCACATGCGTTCAGACATGAATACCGAGAGAACACGCCAGGCTGGTACCGTGGTGAGATGCATTTGGCGTTCACCTTGTGCTTCACTGTGGGGACCATCGTGTACTGCGCCAAGCAGCTGTCGCTGAGCACGTGGCAGGAATGGGCGTTTGTCATGGTGCCCATGTTCTTTTTCGGCAATTGGGCCGAATGGGCAGCGCACCGCTATCTGCTGCACAGCCCCAAGAGCATTTTGAAATCTGCTTACAAGCGGCACGTGGCTACGCACCACCAGTTCTTTTCGCACAAGACGCTGGATTACAGTGGCCATCGCGATTGGCGCGCTTTGCTGTTCCCGCCTTTTGCGCCCGTGCTTTTCGTATTCGCTGCTCTGCCCCTCGCACTGTTGTTGGCCATGTTTTGGACGGCCAATGCCGGCTACATCGCCATGATCAGCATGGCCGCTTACTTTCTCATGTACGAGGGATTGCACACCTTGTCGCACATTGAGCATCCCTTGCTGGATCGCATACCGCTGGTCAACACCGTGCGACGCATGCATGTGCTGCACCACAACCCCGATTTCATGCATACCCGCAATTTCAACCTCACCTTCCCACTCTGTGACGCGCTCTTCGGCACCAGCGACTTGAATCGCGGTGTCCTCGGAACCCTGTTCAACGGCATGTCGGATGCGCATCGCAAGGAAGAGGACCGCAACTTGTTGGCCTCCCAGCAACGGGAACGCCCCACCACCCATCCATGAGGAAGCACAGATGTCCAAATCACTGAATCAGGGGCCAGCGCGGCTGGCCCATCGCGTCGCCATCGTGACCGGCGCTGCCCAAGGCATTGGTGCGCGCTATGCCCAGGCTTTGGCTGCCGAAGGCGCAGCCGTGGTCTGCGCCGATGTTGTGGACAGCCAAGCCACGGTGCAAGCCATTCAAGCCCTGGGTGGACAAGCCTTCGATGTTCGTGTGGATGTGACGTCCACCGAATCTGTCCGTGCCATGGCCGAGGCGGCCACCCAGGCCTATGGGCGCATCGACATTTTGGTCAACAACGCTGGCATTTTTACCAATCTGGCACTCAAGCCTTTCGATCAGATTGACAGCGCCGAGTGGGACAAAGTGATGGCCGTCAACGTGCGCGGTCCGTTTGAATGCAGCAAGGCGGTCTTGCCTGCGATGCGTGCGCAAGGCTACGGCAAGATCATCAACATCGCCTCGGGCACCGTATTCAAGGGGGCGCCCATGCTGCTGCACTATGTCAGCTCCAAGGGGGCGGTGGTCGCCATGACCCGCAGCATGGCGCGCGAGTTGGGCGATGCCGGCATCCGAGTCAACACCTTGGCGCCAGGTTTGACCGCCAGCGAGAACACGCTGGCCAACCCTGCTTGGCAAGGCGCCTTGGGGACGAACAACATCGCCAGCCGCGCCATCAAACGGGAGGTCACGCCAGAAGACCTTTGTGGAACCCTGGTCTACCTGGCCAGCCCCGCCAGCGACTTCGTGACCGGGCAGGTCATCGTGGTGGACGGCGGTTCCGTGATGCATTGAGGACATCAGATGACCATTCAAGCGCTCAACCTGATCGATGGACAATGGCAGCCCGCCGCACAAGGGCAGTTCACAGCCAGTGTCAATCCAGCCGATGGTGAAGTCATCGGCCGTTACGCGGCCAGCGAGGCAGAGGACGCCGAGGCGGCCATTGTTGCCGCCCGCCGTGCCTTCGAACGCCCAGACTGGGCCCAGTCGCCCCGTTTGCGTCAGATGGTCATGCTCAAGTGGGCTGACCAGCTCGAGGCCCGGGCAGAGGAGCTGGCGCGCCTGCTCACGCTCGAGAACGGGAAGGTCTTGGCCCAGTCAAGAGGAGAGATCGGGGGCGCCATTTCCGAGATTCGCTATTACGCAGGTCTGACACGTTACATCCCTGGCCACGTGTTCGAGGTCGAGCCTGGCGTTTATTCGACACTGGTCAAGGAGCCCGCGGGCGTGGCCGGCATCATCGTGCCGTGGAACGCCCCCGTGGTCCTCCTGATTCGTTCACTAGCACCAGCCTTGGCCGCTGGCTGCACCACCGTCATCAAGCCGGCGCCGCAGACCGCGCTCATCACCTTTGAAGTGCTGGCGGCGCTGCATGCGGTGTCCGAGTTGCCGCCCGGGGTGCTGAACCTGGTGAGCGAAAGTGGGCATGCGGTGGCGCAGAAGCTGACCACCTCACCCGAAGTCGATGTCATCAGTTTCACCGGCTCCAATGCGACGGGCCAGCGCATCATGGCAGCGGCAGCGCCGACCATGAAAAAGCTATCGCTAGAGCTCGGTGGCAAGTCATGCTGCCTCGTGTTCGAGGACGCCGATGTCGATCGCATTGCGCCGCAGTTGGCCGCAGCGGCCACGATCATTTCCGGGCAGCAATGCACCGCCGCGCGCCGTGTACTGGTGCACGCCTCGCGCTATGCCGAGATGAAGGTCGCTCTGCGCCAAGCGCTGCAAGCCCTGGTGGTGGCGCCGGGGCATATGGCGGGTGCGCAGCTGGGCCCCTTGATCGACGCACCCTCCCACCAGCGTGTGGGTCAGGAGATCGCACGCGCCCTGGAACTTGCTGACGAGGTCATTCTGGCTGGCGGTCGGCCTGAGGGGCTGCCCAGCAGCGGCCATTTCATGGCGCCAGCGATGGTGGCGCACGGCGATCCGGCTGCCTTTTTTGTGCAGGATGAGATTTTTGGACCGTTTGTGGTGTTGGAGCAGTTTGAGGACGAGCAGGAAGCGGTCAAGCGCGCCAACCACAGCGAGTATGGTCTGTCGGCCAGTGTCTGGACTCGGGATGGTGCCCGTCAGATGCGGGTGGCCCGCGCACTGCGCAATGGCACCGTTTGGATCAATGATCACAACAAATTGTTTGCCGAGGCCGAGACTGGCGGCTACCGCCGCAGTGGCTTGGGCCGACTCCACGGCTACGATGCGTTCAACGACTTCACCGAGATCAAGCACATCTACCACAGCGTCGGCGTGGTCTAGCCTTGAGGCCGATCATCTCTTGGCCAGTCTGGGCATTCCGATCCGAGTTCTCTAACGCCGATCAATGGATTCATTCTTATGTTGACCCCGCTTTTTCCAGGCATCCAGCTCAGCAAACGTTTGCTGGTTGACGAGTCCCGTTGCATCAAGTTCATGGGTCCTGAGGCGGCTGTCTACGCCACACCGTCGATGGTCAACGACGCTGAACACGCTTGCCATGAGGTCCTGTTACCGCATTTTTCTCCTGGCGAGAGCTCGGTCGGCATGGAGGTTCAAATCCAACATTTGGCCGCCACGCCGATCGGCATGCATGTGACCGTTCAAGCCCGAGTCGTCCATGTGGAGGGCAGAAAAGTCACCTTTGAATTTGAGATCCGCGACGATCTGGAATTGGTGGGCCGAGGGACACATGCACGCATGGTGGTTGACATCGAACGCACCATCGAGCGTCTTCACAAAAAGCGTGCCCAATGGGCTGAGACTCAGGGCAAACTCTGATGTGGCGCCTGGCAGGTGCCTCGGCAAGAATCAAACACTGGGCCAAGCACCATCGCGCCCAGCACTGAGCTCCAGCCGGCACACCGTGCGTTGCTGCGGCACCGTCAGCGGCAAGCTCAGCAGCTGGTTGTCGCGCGCGCACGAAGGATTTTATATGAGAATAATTCTCATTTTCAACCATCGAGTTGTGGGTTAGCAATAAAACGAAGGACCGACTGCGGTCTGACGTTAAAAGAGCCTAGAGATTGAGACCCCCTACCCCCCGGAGGTGGTTAAGGTGGGGCGGATTCAAATCTGAAGTGCAACACCTGATCCGTTAAGGTCAGCCGATGCACACAAGCCCCAGAAGATACAAGCAACTGCAACCGGAAGATCGCATGACGATCGCCAGCCTCAAGCAGCAGAAC
>Ga0255208_1000051_pt1 | contig 30787 bp, 32 predicted proteins | sample Miss_Miss_RepB_8_FD_183623 | JGI IMG/M metagenome (GOLD analysis project Ga0255208, IMG submission 183623) | Freshwater microbial communities from Mississippi River, Louisiana, United States - Miss_Miss_RepB_8d | ecosystem: Environmental > Aquatic > Freshwater > River | place: USA: Louisiana...
AAGACCCAGTTCAATGTGTCCTGCCAACAGGTGCCGACGGCGTCGGCTCTTACCTCCTGTCCCCGATCAACTCAGGTGGCGGAGTTTGGGGTGGCCATCAGTGGGGGAGTTTGGGTGGCCGCCGGGGTCTTGATGCGAGCGAGAGCGGTGTTCGGAACAATCCGGTTCTTCCGGGTCAGGCTGAACTTGTACTGGGCACGCCCGGCAAGCTCGATGATCCACTCATAGCCAGCTGGCTGAGTGGCGATCACGCTGGCAGGCATGGGTGTCCTGAACCGCAAAGCATAGATGACGTCTCCCTGGTTCTTCGGCAAGTCGATGCCAAGATCGCTCGCTGCCTGCTCGATCTCTGACCGCACGAAGGGGATTTGCTTGGCGCCTTTCCTGTAGTGCGCCAGGAAGATGCGCTCGATGAGTGCGTGGTATCGATTCTGCGCCGGTGCGCTGACGTCCCCGGTCTTCTTCTTGGTCATGCGTATATGGCCTCCTCCCGCGTTTCTCTAACGCTATCCGATTTCTTATCGTGAACGCCCTCGTTCGAGATCTTCTTGGGTATGCGTCGCTTAGCTATGATGTTAGAAGGAACGCCAAACATGTGTGCAGCGTCGCTCATCGAAATCGACAGCAAGGAAACGTCACCCAGTTGGATCGGCTCGTCAGCCTTGACCCGCTTAGCTCCCAACGCCCCGAGGATCTGGCCCGCGACGGCTCGGCCCAACAAGGGCGGAACGGAGTTACCGATCTGCCGGAAGCCATGCCACTTGGTGACGTGGAACCGAAACCAGTCCGGGTAAGAGTGAAGCCTGGCGGCCTCGCGAACGGTGATGACGCGCGGCGAATACGGATGGATTGGGCGCGGTGAGGTGAACGCACCTCGGTCGCTGGCAGTACCAGCCCGCAGCGTGTTGCAAACGCCGTTAGGGTCCAACTTGAGAAACCGACTGATCGGCTCGGTCTCGCCGTGAGCGGTGGCCCTAAAGCGATCTCTGGAGGCCATGGTGTGTTCTGTCAACGCGCTCGATGTCAGCAACGATGCGTCGAACAACCGACGGTACGAATAGTCTGCCGGGTCTTCGGTCTTACCGCGCAAAATCGAAGCGTAATTCGATGAGCGCCCGTACTTAACCTTGACCCAATCGCGGCTCAGAAGCTCGGGGAAGCTCTCTGCATCTGGAAGATCTCCGATGGCCTGCTTGACGGTGACACCCCCGGTGGCCTCGGGATAGATCGGTAGTCCCTGCCCCTTGCGCGCGCCCATCAAGAACAGCCGACGTCGATCCTGTGGAACACCGTAGTCAGCGGCGTTCAAGACCTTGTAGGGAAGTTGAACTTCATAACCGCAATCGTGGAAGGCCTCGATGATCTCCTGTAGGAAGCGCTTGTGAGTCCCGACCGTGAGACCCTTAACGTTCTCGAAGACGAAATACTTCGGCTTGAGCTCACGCACCATGCGCACGAAGTGGTAAACTAGTTGGTTGCGCGGATCATCCATCGCCCGTTTGCCGATGAGCGAAAAGCCTTGGCACGGCGCACCGCCGAAGACCACATCGATGTCCTTCTTGCCGAGCTTTGCCCGCTCGCGCAGCTCGACGCCCGTCAGCTCCGCAACGCTCTTGCAGATTGTCGTGGTATGGGGGAAGTTGAACTTGTGCGCAGCGCAGTGGATCGGGTCAATGTCCACTGCAGCCACGACGTCGAAGCCAGCTTGCTCGAAGCCCAAGCTCAGTCCGCCGACGCCGGCGAACAAGTCGATCCCTATCGGACGTGCCATTTTTTTCTCCTCGTGGATTGATTCGCTCGGGTCAGCCTACGCGAAAACGATCGAATTGTCGATCGGAAATCAACGCGCCCCGAGGAAGATCCACAGCCTTTCTTGGAGCACGTCGAGATCGCGGATCTCGCACTGCCAAACCGTCAAAACGCGCCAACCGGCCGCCTCCAAAGCCCCACCCTTCCGGCGATCTCGCTCGCGGTTCGCCTCGATCTTGGGCAACCAGTAGTCGAGCCTAGATTTCGGCAGCTGACCGATCCTGCAGCCGTGACCATGCCAAAAGCAGCCATGCACGAAGATCGCTGCGCGACGGCCAGGCAAGACAATGTCTGGAGTTCCAGGCAAATCCTTGCGGTGAAGCCTGAAGCGGTAGCCCATGCCGTGAAGCAAAGATCGGACGGCAATCTCGGGGGCAGTGTCTTTGCTACGGACCGCCTGCATCAGGCGACGACGCGCGGCAGGTTCGAGGCGATCTGTCACGAACTGTCGCCTTCACCGCGCAGGATACGATCGGCGACTACATCACCTGCAGCGGCAGCCCCCTGGAGGCTGACCATGGATCGCACCGAGAGACGCAGACACCCTACCGGCTGGCGCAGCTTGTAGTGTCGCTGGCCGCGTGGGATGTAGTCCCCAAGGGCATCGATGTAGTCCCGACGCATCACGACAGTGGACCGCCACGACGTCACGTCAAAGAGGTCGGAGGGAACTTCGGTTCTAGGCTGAACGATGCTTCTCCTGCTAGCGACTGGTACGACGTGATCATCCCGATCTGCTCAGTAGGACACCTTGAAGGTCGGGCTGTCCTCAGGCCGGGTCTTGCGATGGTCGTAGATCCGGGTAGTCGCGATGTTCGCGTGCCCGAGCCACTCCTGCACCTTGGCGATGTCGGCCTGGTGATCGAGGGCGTTCGTCGCAGCTGTGGCCCGAAGAGCATGGGCCCCGATCTCGAATCCTAACAATCCAGAGTAGCGACGAACGATCTTGTAGATCCCATCAGGGGTGATGCCACGTGGCCGGCTTTCGTCACTGCGACCCAGGATCGACCGGAAGAGGGGACCATCGGCATCCTGGGCCCGGCCATCGGCTTCCAGGTAGTCATGCACCAGGCCGCTCGCGCCGGGATGCAACGGTACATAGCGCGTCTTGCTGCCCTTGCCAGACACCCGCAGGTGCGGAACGCCGCGGCGCTCATGCCGGAAATCCTTGACCGTCAGTTTGCAGAGCTCCTCCCGCCGAAGCGCGTGGTAGAGCAAGGTGGCGAGGATCGCGCGATCGCGTTTGCCCTTGAGCGAGGCATCTTCAGGAGCCTGCAGGAGCTTTCGCGCCTGGTGGTCCCCAAGCGCCGGCGTCTTACCTTCATAAGTGTCGACCACCGGGCGCTTCACGCCCTTGACCGGGTTGTGCGTGACGGCGTTGCGGTCGCAGAGGTACTCGAACAAAGACGATAAGGCCGCCATGCGGTGCCGGATCGTTGCACTGCCCAGGCCGCGCTTGGCCAGATCGTCACGCCAAGCAATCACATGGGCGCGGGTCACGGTCCGAAACTCGTCGGGCTGCTTGATGCCCGTGAAGCCCATGAAGTCCTGCAGCGCGGCCTCGTAGGCACGCCGGGTCGCTTGGTTCGTCAGGTTGGCGAACCACTCGATCTCGGGCGGCACGTCGGCCAGGCGCTGGAACTCGGCCGCCGTCAGCAGGCGGCTGCCGGGCGTCACCGGGACCAGGGCGTCTTGATCGGTCATGTTGTCGGGCCTCCCGCGCCGTGACGGGGCCCGTTCTGGCAGGAGCCCCCTGCTCGCCATTTTACTATTGATAAAATATGTTATCAATAGCAAAAGCACCAAGTCAGAAGATGAACATCAGCCCAGCAATTGACGAGGCGACGTAAGGGCCAGATTCGCCTCACCAGCGCTCGCCCAATGCCGGCGCCAGTCAAGCGCTCATGAAGACACGAGTCTCATGAGGCAAAACCTCCATCGGGAGCGCAATAAAACAATTGATTTCGGAACCAAATAGATGCAGGATATTTTAGAAAAATTCCGGGGGGCCAAAATGAAAACAACAAAAAAATTGTCTTTGGGCTAGCCATCATGTTCGCTTATATTTTTGCATACATCATATTTGACGAGCTAACCTACACAAAACTTTCCTGCAAAGGCTTCGAAGGCTGCCATGGTTTACAAGGATGGCCGCTAAGACACTCTATTCTTTATGGCGGAATAACATACCAACTGAACCTATTATACTATATCGTTGATCTGACAATTCCGGCCGGCTTAATCACATTAATCCGGAGATGGCGCGCAATGGCGAAAAACAAGAGACCACCTACCAACTGAAGCCATCGCGCGGCCTCTGGTACTGCTTGGACCTCGATACCAAAAGAGCCAACGTCCGAGAAACCACTGGCAACCGGATCAAATATAGCGACCCGTCCTGACAGACCAATTCCGCGAGAAGCGGTGAACGAGAAATCACCATTTGTTGAAGAGCTTGGGATGAACGCCAGGTCAATCAAACCTGGATCTCCAGAAGAGCCAACAATATCGATTGTTGTGCCTTCTTCAACAAAAAACCGAATCAAACCAGTGCCGTCGACGAAATCAGCAAGATCGAAATAAGAAACTTCCGCAGCATCACTGAACGATAGCGATCCTTTGCCATACACACCAATACTCAATTTTGACAGGAGCGCATCAATTCCGACAACGGAAAGGGTCATCTGGATAAGGGTTGGTGACGCGACATCCCAACTGCCCGGGACTAGACCAATTGCCGATCCTGACTCACCAGATACGTATCTCTTTATATGGTAAACAGGATTTACGGTGTAATTCTGCCGAACACCACCAGCCGATGGCTTCTCAACCCCATCTAGCGGAACAGAAGAAAATACGGGTACTGTAGATTGGTCATAGTCCATCACCTCATTTGGCCTTGACGCGGAATAAACATGCGGCACCCCAAAACCATGACCAACCTCGTGCGCAACAATCTCAGAAATGAGTAGAGGACTATCCCCATAATCCGGGGACAAGAATACTGCAACATTTCCATCTTTTCGGCGATTAAACCTGTCGCCGCCGACCCCAAATAATCCCTTTGGCAGGACATCATAAGCGATGCCTGTATCACGATCGACACCATTGATAGAAAGTTTCTCCCCGAACTTCACGGTAATCTCTGGCGTGTACTCAGGCCTGACATTGGTAACAAGTATGTCAAGACCAGACCGATCGAATATGGCCTGTACTTTCTCCGTAATATCCTTTCGAGCATCTACAGACACAGGCGCCTTCGCATGGCTTCCAGGGCCATAGGCAAGAACTTCCTCCCCGAACAATCCGAAAAGCTTCTTTCGCCCATAGAACCTTCGATCAATATCTGATTCAAAGTCCAAAAATACCGTCGGCTTGTCAACATAGACAAACTTGAAGTCGTCGATCGCAAATTGATTCCCATCGCCCGCCCTCAAATTGCCATTTTTGTCAACAATATACGCCTGCATCAATATTGATGTAACAGGCCTGCTAAATATATTCCTGTCAAAAATGAATGTATTCTCCGGCCCGGAGGATGCGTTATAACCCCACCAACCACCAATTCTTAATGGATCAACATTCTCAGCAATCCCCTCCGACTTACCATTATTACGAGCAATAATACTCATTGACTGATACTCATATGGCACTGCTGACGGCCAGGCCGTAGTCAGCTTCATTGAGATAGGTATAAATGGTCGAGAAGACCATATGCTATTGGTTGAAAGCCCACCCCAGTTGTATAGGACACCTGATCCTTGCCCAACGGCTCTATAGCCAGAGTATGCCGGTGCAGCGGACGAATTAAGAACCCACAGGGACTCACTCCAGTTAAGCCCCTTATAATTTGGCGCAGCGCTCGATAATTTCGCAGCATCCTGCCCACTCACCAATACATCATCAAATGCGGCCACATTGAGTTTGCCGGGATCAAAATCGTGCGAGAACATTGTATACATATTCTCCACAAGGCCCGTGGCCGGAGATATGTAGTAAAGAGTTCTAGACTCATTTGCCGCCATTGCAAAGTTGCAACACAGCATTGCCAGCACAGACATCCGTAGGGCAAGAGGCCTTCTGGCAGTACCGCGCATCAAAAGAATTATTAATTCTTTAAGTTCAAACCAGCTGGTATCAACACACCTCATCAGAACAGCCATTCTGATCCTCCAATAGTCATTAGAAACTACTTCGAAGCGTCGCCAGTGGCGGTGAAACTATCGTTCATCATCACCGAGTGATAAAATTTGAGCAAGCCTGCCATCCCCCCATAAAGTGGGGTGGTGGGTTATCCACCCGCCGGCCTTCGATCAAGAAGCAGGGCGCGTGCCGCGACAGGACGGATAGCCCGAGCAGCCCCAGAAGGAGCTGCCGGCATTCGCGCCTCGCTTCGCCACCCGTCGCACCATCGGCTCGGAACACACCGGGCAGACCGGAGCAGTCGAATCCGCCTGGAACGGCGTGACTGGCTTTGCCAGAGCCACACTGGCCTGCGGCCGGACACTACGGCTAGGCGCGGCCTGGACTTGGCGGATCAGAGCCTGCAGCTGCGGCCCATCGATCAGCCGCACATTGCGCCCGCTCGCAAACTTCGAGGCGTCATCCGTGAACCGTCCCGAGGTCACCACAAATCCACCCGTCGCCCCACGCGCCGCCATCACCCCGTAGAGCTCGCGCACGATCTCGACGCCGACCTTCATCGCACGCCACTGCTTGCACTGAACCAGAAACTTTTCGCCGCCCTTGGTGAGCACCAGATCGACGCCCCCATCGGCACCACCGCCACCGGTCTCGGTCACCTGGTAGCCCTGCAGCCTGAAACCCTCCCCCACGAGCATTTCGAAGGCCTGCCAGGTCATGCCATCGAGCGCATCAGCCGATCGAGCCTGCGCGACGTCGGCCACCAGGCGCTGCCGGTGATGCCGCCGCCAAGCAGACACGCCGGCCCCAATCAGACAAAGCGCGGGGATCAGGTACTGGCCAATACCGGCAAGCGTCTTCCAGATCGTCTGAACGGCCATCCCGCCCACCTGGCCTGGCTGCGTCTGAAGCGGCACCGGTTGCACGGCCACCTGATGCAGCAGGACATAAGCAAGGGCGGCCACGATCACGCCGACCCACCAGGGCAGCCGAGAAAAGATCGTGAGCAGGTCTTCCACAAGACCACCGCTGCGCCGTCGCGCCATCTTCATCCTCCCTCGTGCGGGTGACGAGCGGCAGGCCCTCCAAGGCCATGCAGCGTCCCCGCCGTTTCCATCATGCCGCAGCACCAGGCGCACAGCGCCGGGCGTCACATGCCAATGCCGACAGCCGTTCCCACAGCGAGAAGGGGCACCCCGGCCGAAGCCGGGATGCCCGAAGGATCAAGCCTCGTCTTTGGCCGTGATGGGCACGCACACGATGCGGCCGCTCACCGACAGCCCCGGCGGCAAGACCAGGTTGAAGCCGCCCCCGTTCGCGTGAGGCCAGACCGCGCCGACAGCGGTCCAGTGAGGCTTCTTGGTCGCGTCGGGTTCGGACTCCGGCACCAGGTAGGCACGGTGGGTAGGTTGGTTCGCCATGATGATTTCTCCCTTATTGGCGGTGACCCCCGCGGCGGGGGCGACACGTCTACAAAGCCGCGGGAGCAGGCCCGCTGTCAACCCCCCACACGGGAGCATGGACGAAGGAGCGGGCCGGGGGTGGATCGGCGGGACGACCGCGGCGCAGCATCGCCCAACCCTGCCTGTGGGGATCAACCGATCAACGGGGAGCCTGGCGAACGGCCCTACCCCGCCGCTGGCTTCTTGCGACGGATCTGAACCGCGAGATCGAAGCCGTTGCCCTCGGCCACACGCGCCAAGGTGGCGGTGGACATCTTGGGACCGTCCGGCTTGGTGTACTTGTGCAGATCGGCCGGATCGAGGCCCCCGGCCTCGGCAAACGCTTTCTTGGTCCGCCCCTCCGCCAGGGCGATGGCGATCATGGCCTCGAGCACGGCCGCGCTGTCGAACGCACAGGTGATGACGCCACGGTGACCAGTAGCCACAGGTCCGAATCCCTAGAACGGAATCCGGCAGTTTCGCTCATGCAGCGGCCTCACCCGAACGAAGGAGCCCAACAGGGCTCACCCCACCCCCGGCGTGATGGCTGAATTATTGGAATATTTTCCAATCCTGTCTAGACTCGACGAACGGGCGATCCAGTCACGTCCGTGCACCGCGCCAGGCCTGGGCAACCGCACGCGGCGCACATCCTCTGTCCCACGGTAGATGATCATGACCAGCACCACCCATTGGTACGACCGCGGCTCGAACGGCTACGACGGGCCGACCACGCGCGACGAGGAGAAGAACCCGAGCGCGCTGCAGGACTGGCAACAGGGCCGCGACACCGCCCGCCAGCAGGAGAAGCTGATGGACCTGTGGACCAAGGACGACAGCCAGAAGAACCCGACCGACTAACGCATACACGACGCGTCCAAACGCTACCGGTAGGGCGGTGCATAGCGCGCGCACCTACGGGTAGCGCTTCATGCCATATTTGCAACATGCCAAATTTGAGATTAGGATCGAAGGCGTTACCAACCCGGGCCCGGGATATGGTCTGCCTTGGCAGTCACCATCCCGGGGTATCGAGCCCTCTCATCTGAGCAGCGCCTAGCGCACCCATTTCTCTCCGCGCCACCTTTCCGGCCTCGCGCGCCTGCATCCGCAGGAGGGCAGACCAAATCGAGACTCACCAAAACTTCCGCGTCAGCGGAGGTGGGTGAGTTTTTGTCTTTGTGGCCTTGACGAACGTGAAGAGCCCCAATAGGCTTGAGGCCCTTGCTGATGACATCAGCACAAGAAAACAGCCCCCGAAGGGGCTGTGGTCCGATCCAGGCGGCAACCTGGATCTATCGGCCTCGTGTCGCAGTGTGTGTGGACGTAGGAGAGAGCTCGGAAAACAAAGCAAAAGACCTGACGTTGATTCCCAAGCGCCGAATGCCCGATTATGGGTAGCTAAGAACGCTGCCGTCAAATAGTCGCATCCGTACCGGCAAGTACGGGCGACATAAAAGTCACATTCGGCCACCGGCAGTACAGCGCGGTCCGGCCCCCATCCCCCTCCCCTTCTGACACGGGCCTAGCCCGAGTCAACCCATGCGCGTGGGCGATCGCCCACGCCGCCTCCCTTCTCATTGACGCTCGTGCCCCCACACGGCCATCGGCCGGTCGGCACGTGCGGGCGGAGCATTGGCATGGCAGGAGAGAACAACCCGACGGTGTCGGGGGGGACGTGGCGCGTCACGTTTGGCCGCCTGTTCAACATCGGACTGAAGCTCTACAACCTGTGGCGCAACATCCGCGCCGACCAGGCCGCGGCCGAACAACGTGCTCGGGCGGCCTACGCCGAAGCCCGGCGCCAGGACGAGATCCGGGACCTCCTGGACGATCCGACGGCAAGCGGACGCCAAGGGGCCGCCTACCGCGGCACCCTCGACGATGCGCGCCGCGCCGGCCTGGTCAACGGCGGCAAGGGCCTCTTCATTGGCGCCTTGGACGACGTAGCCCTGTCCTACACCGGCGGAGCCCATGGTGTGGTGAACGCCATGACAGGGGCCGGCAAGGGCCTCTGTGGCACGGGTCACGTGCTCGCGGGCTTCACCGAGGGCGTACTCATCGTCCCGGAGATCAAGAACGGCGAGGCCTTCTTCATGTCGGCAGAGCACCGGTCCACGTTCGGGCCGGTCTATCGCTTGAACCCCCACAACTTCTTCCAAGCGGGCACCGACAGCTTCGACCCTTGCGGAAACATCAAGGCAGCGGTCAAGCAGGCAACCTCCGTCCGGGCAAGCGCCATGGAGCTCGCAACCATCTTGTGGGCGGAAGCACCGGAGAAGGCAGACACCTGGACGATCACCGGCGCGCGACAGTTCTTCTGCGGATTCGCCTGCGAGACGGCAGCGCATCGCCCGGACGACTGCACGCTGACCGAGGCCTATCTCTTCGGTGAGCGAGGCAACGACGAAATCGTTGCTGACCTGGAAGCCATGGCCGACAGCGACGCGCCGGGTGATGTGGCGGGGTTCGCGCGCAAGTTCATCTCGATGATCGGGACCGCGCCCAAGCAGTGGGAGGCGATCCGGGACACGTACTCGCAGGCGCTCTCTGCATACGCTCCGGGCGAGCGCTATGCCACGGTAACGGCGCCGGGCGGCCTTGACGTGGAGAAGATCAAGGGGACGGTCGCCACCATCTACCTGATGGGCGATGGGTCGAGCGCCTTGGTGGACGGTCCGTGGATGGCCGCCACGATCAACACGATGATCGACAGCTTCTACCGGGCCGCGGGCAACGGCAAGGTGCTGGTCTGGATCGAGGAGCTGCTCACCCTGCCGCGCCTCTACGCGGTGGAACGCGCCTTGAACCTGTACCGGTCGGGCGGCATCCAGGTCGTTGCCATGATCCAGAGCCGCGGCGCGCTCATCGCCAAGTACGGCAAGGAGGCCGCGCTCAACTTCGAGCTGCAAGCCGGCTTCGTTCGCTACTGGACGATCGAAGAGCCGGACCTGCTGCGGGACCTGGAGTTCATCTCCGGCAAGACCTCGGTGGTCGTGCGGCACTTCAGCGCCCAAGACAGCGCTTTCCAGCAGGCCGGCTTCGGCCTGGGCGAGGTCGTCCGGCCGCTGTTCACGAGCGACGAGCTCCGCCTGCTCGGCCCCACCAAACAACTGCTCCGCGTGCCCAACTGTCCGCTCCTCGTGGTGGACCTGGTGCCGTGGACCGAGGTCGCGCAATACGCGACCGCCCTGCGTGATCCACGGACGCTGACCCGCGACGCCGTGATCACCCTGCCCGTCCCTTCGACCACCCCTGGAGGTTCTCCATGCTCGATCTGACCAACACCCAAGCCACGGCCACAACGACGCAAGCGGTGCCACCGTCCAAGCCGCCTGCCAAGCCCCCCGTGCGCGACCGCGATCTCGTCGGCTTTCAACCGGAACGGCCCGGGCCTGCCCAGGGCGTGATCGGGCTGATCGGGCTTGCCACGATCGCCGTGGCCGTTCTGGTCGCGTGGGAGAAGTTCGCGCCCGAAGACTGGCGGCCGTCGCACCTGCTGGGCGGTCTCGCGGGCACGGTCGTGTCGGCAGAGAAGACCGCAAGCATGCAAGCCGCGGCCAAGGAGCTGCAGCTGATGTCGCTTGAGAAGGCGCGCCTGGACATCGAGGTCAAAGATGCCGAAACGCGCCTCGCGATGACGGCGAAGGGCTTCGAGACCCAACTTGACATGCAGCGCCAGGCCTATGAAGCACAAGTGCAACGCGTGACGGAGGCCTACAAATCCCTGTACGAGCGCGGAAACATGGTGGCCGGCACCACGGCCCAGCTGGCCTCCAGCCTGATCCAGCAGCGTGTCGCGCTCGCGCAAGGTCATCAGGGCGGCAAGGTCATCTCGTCCGTCCTCGGCGACCTGATGGCGGCCTGGGGCCAGGTGAGCAACAACGATGAACTGGTGGAGAACGGGCGGCGCATGTCGAACGACGCCACCCGGAGCTCGATCAACGCGGTCGATGCGGTGATCAGCCAGCCCCTGCCGAACTTCCGTCCGGAGCTGTGGGCGGGGTCCAACCCGGATCCGGCGCAACTTCTCGCCGAGGTCGAGCGGATGAAGCCGCCCGTGCCGAGCACCACGCCGATGCCGCCGCAACGCGCGGTGAAGCCCCCGACGCCCTACGCCGCCATCGACAAGGAGAAGTGATCATGGACTGGACCCTCACACCCACCACCGTCAATCTGATCGCCGCGGTCGTCATCGGCGTCGGTATCACGGCCCTGTGGATCAACGCCTGCAGCGACATGCTGGGCCGCTGCTGGACGTGGATGAAGGCGCGCACCCCGGGGATCGGCTGGATCTCCAGCCTGGGCGACAACCCGGATCTGGTCGGGCTCCACGACCCCCGCCGCAGTAGCCTGATCACGCGGGCCGAAGTGGCGATGGTCGAATCGCTGGCAATGGTCCGAACCTTCTCGGAAGCTGAGTTCGAGAAGCGCATGGCCTGGCTGCGCAAGTCGGGGGATCACATGATCCTCTTGGGCGGCCTGCCGATCCTGATCACCGTGATCCTGGTCTTTGGCTACGCCGAAGGCTATTCGATCTCCTGGGTGCTCGGGCCGCGCCTGCAGAGCAACATCGACCAGAACACGATGCGCCTGATCGCGACCATCACTGGGTTCGGGATTGCCGTGGTCCTCTTCCTCGCGACCCACCAGGCGGGGGCGTTGGCGCGCCGGGCGCGGTGCAGCGCCGTCCATCACATGGCCTGGCGGCGGGCGGGCCGCCGGAATCCGGACGGGCCCCCGCCGGTCACGCCGGGCATGGACCAACACGCCGACGATGACGCGCCGCAGGATGAGCAGTTCCGGGCGCGGGTTCCCACCGCCGGGGGGATGGGCCTTCCGATCGCCATCATGGCCACGGTCTTGCTCGTGGGCCTGGTCGTGACCGGGGTCCGTCTGATCGACCTGCAGAACGAGGAGAGCCTGATCGCGGCCCAGGGGGCGTCGGTGGCCATCGACCACCTGTTCGAGGCGCTTGGGACGACGCTCGCGATGGGGGTGCTCTTCGTGCTCTACATGTCGGTGCAAGTGCTGGGCTTTGTGTACGGCTACCGGCACGCCCTGAACAGCCCGCTCTCGGCCGCCGTGTGGAAGGAGATCGGCTACCAACCGACGTATCAGGGCTACCTGCGGCAGCAGCGGCGGCACATGGCCCTGGGGATCGCGCTCTTTGGCCGTCTGCAGCAGCGCCAGGCCATCCCGGAGCGCGCGCGCGGCCCGAGCCTTGGGGAAGTCATGGCGCTGATCGAGGATGAGCGCCGTGAGGTCGAGACGCGCCACGAGACCCGCGATTTGCACACCCGTGTGCTGCATCTGGCGGTCGACACGGAGGGGCCGCGCCCGACGACGGCCCCTCGGCCGAACGGGGCGGCGCCGTGAAGCCGGCCCACGCCTGGGCGGTGACCGCCCTGCTCCTGGCGGGGACCGCACGCGCCGCGTGCTACGGACCTCTTGGTCTCGATGCATTCAAGCCGGCCGCGACACGCGAGGTGGTGATTGCGCTCGATGAGACCACGGTCCTTGGCGAAATGCTGGATGACAAGCTCAGCCGCCAGCTCGGCGCCGCGCTGCGCCAGGGGGACCGGGTCAGCCTCATGGCGTTTGCCAGCCTGAGCCGTGACCGCCACACCCGCGAGCTCCTGACCATCGAGATCCCGGCCATGCCGTCCGCAAAGACCCAAGACGACATGCCGATGCGCCGGCTGAAGCCGTTGGCAGCGTGCATCAAAAACAGCCTGCCGCAGGCCATCGCCAGCCTGCAGGCGGGCATCAAGGCCGCCCTGGCAGACGCGGCGAACCGGCGGTACGCGACGAGTGAAATCGTCATGGCCTTTCGCGAGATCGCGCCCAAGCTGCAGCACGCCAAAGCCGCAGAAAAGCTGCTGATCGCCGTGACGGATGGGGCCGAGCACTCGGGGTTGATGTCGTTCTATCGGCACAAGGACCTTCGGGTGATCGACCCCGAGGCGGCCCTCGCGCGGGTGGCTGAGCGCCAGCTGTTTCCCGATCTGTCCACCGTGCGGGTGTACATGATTGGCCTGGGTGTCGCTGTTGGGGATCAGACGCGCGACCAGGCCGTGGTGCTCGGCCTGGAGGCCTTCTGGCGCGGCTATTTCAACCGCGCCAAGGCCCGCACCGTGGTGATCGGCGCGCCGGCGCTGTTGGTGCCCATCGAGTAACGGAACCCCGTGTGTCAGCGATCAAGATCAAGATCCTGATCGCGACCACGGGCCTTCCCGTGGCCTAAAGCCTCGGCGCCGAAAGTGCCAGACAGCCCGGTTTCCTGCTCACGGGCTGCCGGCGGCGCCGGGGGCGCCACACCCGGATTCTCCCGATCAAACCGGGCGAGCTCGGCCTCGTTCCCGCGCTTGGCCACCGCCGCGCGTTCCAGCTGGTCATAGCGCCTGGCACCGTACAGGCCCTTCACGGCAGCCAGACGCTCCTGCAAAGCCTGAAACTGGCCGGAATGCTCAGCAGCGCGGGCCGCGCGCTCGGCCGCCTGTTCAGCGGCAAGCGCCTGGGTCGCGACCCGCTCACGGGCCCGGCCGTCACGCACGCTCGCGCGAAGCTCGTCGAGTTCAGCCCGTTCGGCAGCATCAAGACCGAGGATCTGGCCGACCACACGCTTCACCCCCTTGGATTTCAGCCGGGCCGACAGCGCCTGAATCCGCTCAAGCTGCGCGGGGCGGTATTGACCATAGGATTCCATCATCTGGGCTGCGTGCTGATCTCGCTGAACGGCCTGCCGCGACATCAGCGCATCGACATCGTCGGACTGGCGGCCGGACAGGTGCGACAGCTTCTGTACCCGCCAGGCGTCCAACAGCTCGGCCTCCCGTTCGATCCGGGTTTGGGCATGGCGGGGCTTCGGGGATTTGGTGTCCGTGCGGTCACCCGCCGCCTTGCTTGCCCGCTCGTCGGCCCAGGCGGCCTCCGCGGCGCGCTTCTCCTCACGGGCCGGCAGCGCAATCTCGCGGGCTCGATACTGGCGGTCATCGCGCGCGCTCCCCTGGTCGAAATCTGCCCGGAGATCGCGGGCGTGACGGGCCTTTGCATCGTTGGCCGCGATCTTTCCAGCCGCCAAGGCGCCGGCCTGGCGTTGCGCCTCGATGCGTGCGGCTCGCCGCTCCTGATATTCGGGCGTGTTTGACAGGCGCTCGACCTTCTCGGCCTTGACGAGCGCGCCGAGGCTGCGCTCACGGTTATTCGCCACCCGGTTCGCACAATAGATCTGGCCTGTCTCTTGTTCGTAGGCCTGCGCCAGGCGCGACAAGGCCAACTGATCCTTGCTCATCTTGGCCATGATCCCGGTTTCTGGATGAACCCGGTTCGCAATCACATGCAGGTGCAGGTGATCGGTGTCGTTGTGCGCAATGAAAATCGCCTCATGTTCCGCTAGGCCAAGAGCTTTCAAAGATCGAAGGCCGAACGCGGTCATTTGGTCTTGGTCCGGCGTTTGATCCGGCGCCCAAGAAAGGACGTAGTTATAAACAGGGTTCTCAGCCTTGCGGCCAGTCAGCTTCTGACCTGAAACCTGTTTGAGCTCGTTCGCATGATCTGCCGTCCAGGCCATGACCTTCAAGGCCTTCTCCGGATCGTTCGTGAGCATATTCACCGTGTGGGTGAAAGCCACCCGCTCGGAGGTCTGCGCCTTGCCGAGATCGTGCAAGAAATACGCCCCCGCGCCCTTGAACGATTTCCCCTTGCTGGTGATGCGTGGAACCATCGCCCTGCCCTCACGGATCGATGCTCGCAAAAACCAGGCGCTCGATGCGCGCGAGGCTATCGGAAAGGCTGGCCATCACCTCGGGCAATTCGCCCGGCTGCAAGAGATCGCCGGCATTGGCCCGGCGCGCGAGCTGGTTCAAATTCGCGCCCACGCGGTTAAGCGCCACGATCGTGGATGGGTCCAACACCGAAACCGTGGCCGAAGCTGGAGTCGGCGACAAGGCGGTCGAGCCCATGAAGGCGCCGCGCAGAAGCTCAGCCGGCGACACCCCGCGAGCGGCCGCAGCCGCCTGCAGCGCCGCGCGCTCGGACGGGGTCAGACGGACCCCGACCGCGCAGATGCGCCGTTCAGTCTGATCTTTCCGCGGACGTGCCATGCCGCGCTCTCCCGTACGAAAGGCTCGACCCAGCTGGGGCAGCCTGAAGACGACCATGAACCCGGCGGGTGTCCAGAGGGGGCGGTGAGCACTCCCCTCTGGCGAGATCGCTGACCACCGGTCAGCGGTTTTTGTACAACAAAAACATATCTCGCTACCCTGCCAAACTGCAACCACCGCGCGAGAATTATCCACAGCGCCCCGACGGTCGCAAGCGGCGCTTTCGGGGGCGGTCCGATGGGCCACAGACTGCCGCCCGGTTCCCCCGAAAGCGGGCCCCCAACAGGGGGCCTACGGACGATGACGAGCCACCTCCAAGCTGAATGGCACGCTGACGGTGGCACCCGAAAAAAGGAGCCGTCCGGGCCAGCACGCGCCTGTCGGCGCGCGCTGGCCCGGACGCCCCCATCGAACACAGGCGGCGCCAGGCCGGCACCGCGCACGCTCGCCACAAAGACAAAGCAATCCCACCTGGCCAAGCGCCAGCGCGGGGGGCCTGCCCCCGAACCCCCGGGATATTTATAGCCCGATGATGCAACATGTAAATCAAGTCATGAATCAGAAGTGACGTTGAGTTACTTGGCATAATGAGGCCTCTCTCAAACACGCAACCGCGCTATGCCGACCATTCAAGAACTTATCGACCAGAAGTCGCAACTCCTCGACCAAGTCGCTGAGATCGATAAACAGATCGCGCAAGCACAAAGCGAGCATCGCAACACCGCGATCGCTGAAATTCGTGCCCTGATGTCGAAGGCGGGTTTGTCTTTGGCCGACATCACCGGCGCCGGCCCGAGCGAAGCGCCAGTCCGGAAGCGCCGCGCAGCGGCCGAGAAAACCTCGAAGGTGGCCGCCAAGTACCGGGATGCGGAAACCGGCAACACGTGGAGCGGCCGCGGCCTGAAGCCGCGCTGGCTCACGGCCGCGCTCGCGGCCGGCAAAACGATCGAGGATTTCGCGATCTGAAGGTCGCCCGGCGCGCCCGCAAAACGCGGTTGATGCGGCGCGCCGTTCCTGCTAGTTTGGTCGCACGGTACAGGCGGGGACGCCGATGACCGTGCCCGGTGATGTTTCACCCATAGGGCCCGCCCGAGCGCAAGCGACGGCGGGCTCTATGTTCTTGGGAACCGCCCTGCCCCTCGGCCCTCGCGCGCGGACCGCAGCGCACCGTGAGTGACACGGACAGACCGGTGGGTGAAAACACGAAGCCGGGCGCGCGTTCCGGCAGCGAAGGGGTATCGTTCGAAGGCCTCGGCTCGAGCCGGGCCGCAGGCACGGGTCAGGATCAACTGGACGCCGAAGGCGTCGCCCCTACGGTCGTTCTCAAGCGCAAGCCTCCCCGGGCGGCTCTGGCCACCAGAACACTGTTCAAAGGAACTGAACACCTGGCCGCCCTAGGCGGCTAGGTCCTACCGCACGAACGTGGCTATTGCCGACGACGAGAGATTCTTCGCAGTCCTCTTTTCTCGAAAGCCGGCTTTGGGGAGGGGAACCGCCGCGAAGCGGTGGGGAGGGGCAACGCCCCTCCCAGGGGGGTCGACGGGGAGGCCCGAAGGGCCGGACAGGGGGGGCGGTAGCCCCCCGACCCGTTGGGGGATCTGTTCAGCCCCCTTTGGGGGCCTGGTGAGTGGGGTGAGGCCAAAGGCCGAGGGGTGTGCCCCTGGGGGATGCCGGGTGGGAGCGCCGTAGGCGCGGGCGGAGGCCCGTAGGGCCGGAGGAGCCGGCGGGGGCGTAGCCCCCAAGAGGCGGCGGAGATGCCCTTGATCGTCGCTTTGGATGCGTTCGCCCAGAGAGGTTATAGATGTTAAAGATAGAGTTACGCTGAACGGCGATCCTCCTAAGTGGTTGATCTACCGAAGAAAATCGGCTTCATTTCCCATAGTCGGTGTGTGATAACACGAAAGTCGGTGTGTGATAACACGAAGTTCGGTGTGTAAAAACACGAAAGCAGCCGCCGCGTCGACCAAATAATCCACAAGTTTATGCACAGACTTATACACAGGATCGGCGCGGCACATTGCGCCTAGTGCACGGTGCTCCTGGGCATGGGGAGAGTCAAGCCGGTGTGTGAAAACACGAATGCTGCTTGACTTGGTGGGTGAAAACACGAAGACTGGTGCCATGGTGGGTGATAACACGAACACCCCCGGCATCCAGGGAGAGCTGGCCCTCACGGAGCCGGTGGGTGAAAACACGAAACAGCGTTCACCGCTGCTGCCTGTTCGGCATCAGCGGGACTTCTTCGTGTGCGACATCTTCGATGCGGCCGTCAAGGGCGACACCGCCTCGATGGAGCACCCCATCTTCTCCCTCTCAAAGAAGCCCGACCTGAAGGCGCGGCGCTACGAGAACGGCGACAAGTGGGTCGAGATCCGCCCGAGCACCAAGGGCTTGGCGACGGTTTTTGACCGGGACATCCTGATCTACTGCATCAGCCAGCTCATCGCGGCCTTGAACGATGGCCGCACGATTGCGCGCCATCTGCGCCTGCGCGCCTATGACCTGCTGGTGGCCACCAACCGCGACACAAGCGGCCGCGGCTACCTGCAGCTGCGCGAGGCGCTGGAGCGCCTGCAGGGCACACAGATCGCCACCAACGTGGTGACGGGAGGCCGCGAAACCTTCGACGTGTTCGGCCTGGTCAACCGGGCGCGGATCACGCGCGAGACGCGCGACGGGCGCATGCAGGATGTCGAGATCGAGCTATCGGACTGGGTCTTCCAGGCCGTGGAAGCCCAAGAAGTCCTGACGCTGGACCGCCGCTATTTCCAGCTGGCCAAGCCGTTGGAACGCCGCCTCTATGAGCTCGCCCGCAAGCACGTGGGCCACCAGGCCAGCTTCAAGATCGGGCTCGACAAGCTGCGTCTGAAATGCGGCTCGCAGTCGACCTTGAAGGAGTTCCGGCGCCTCCTGCAGACGATCATCGCGGATGACGCCCGCCACGACCACATGCCCGGGTATGCCCTGGAGCTGGACGGCGACATGGTCACCATGCGCCCCAAGCCGAGCAGCGAGCCCCCTGCCCTCGCCCTGCCCTCGGTCCATCTCCGGCCCGACACCTACGACCGCGCCCGGGAGGCAGCCCCGGGCTGGGATGTCTACAGCCTGGAAGCGGATTGGCGCGACTGGGTCGAGAAGAAGGACATCACGGTCCGCGATCCCGATGGCCACTTTCTGGCCTTCTGCAAGCGGCGCGAGCGCTATCCGGGGTTCAAAGGCTAAACCGCCCTCCACTGCCCGGCTGGCCAAGGTTACTCAAGCGGTTCCGCGTGTTTTCATGTGTGCATGAAAGCATGCAAGCATGAACTCTCCGATGCTCTGATCCGCGTCCAAGGCCGCCCGCTTGATCGCGCGGGCCTCTTCCTTGGTTACGCGCATCTGCAACGGTACGTGCTCGACCTTGGGCTTTGCTGCCCGTGGCACGGGCGCGGGAGCAACCGGCGCCGCTACAGGCGTCGCAGCTTGGCTGCGCGCCGGCGTTGCTGCCCGGGGGGTGACTTGCGGTGCTTTGAGGGTGTCGGGGGTTAGCGCGATTGCCTTAGCCATGTGCGGTCACTTTCTCGATCATTTTGGATTTTCGCATGCTTGCATGCAAGCATGCTTTGATGTTCTCCCATAGCGCCGCTGTCTCGATGGCAGCCGGCCCTTTAGGAGCAAGCTCGATTGCGGTCCGGCCATCGGTCATCGCAGCCGCGTAGGGCACCCGGTCAGAGATGAAGATCTCAGCCACCCGACCGTGATGCGACAGGGCGGCGGCGGCCTGCGCCGTGATGCTGGCGTTCGACTTCACCTGGTTGAGCACGAAGAGGTACGGGATACCGCTCTCCTTGAGAAGCGCAACGGTGGCCGAGGCCGCCCACAGGTCCGACGGGCTCGGCCGGATAGGAACCAGGACCAGGTCGGCCAGGCGAAACAGTGCAGCCGTTTCGTCGGTTCGGGTTGGCGCGGTATCGATGAAACAGTAGGCCGCCTGGCGCGAGCGCAAGACTTCCAGGCCGGCTGCGACCTCGGCCAGCGGCACTTCCACGCGCTGTGGAGATTCCGCAGCGCGGTGCTCATGCCACGTGCTCAAGGTCCCTTGTGGATCGGTATCGAGCAGGTAGACCGGACCGTCCCCGGCTCGCTCCGCCTGAACAGCCAGGTGGGCGGTCAGCGTGGTCTTACCACTGCCGCCTTTCTGAGAATTGATGACGATGGTCTTCATGATGTCCTTCCTGGATCGGGCACGCGTCCCGAGATCCGCGAGCCCGCATTGTTTCATCTAAGCATGGATCCATGAAGACATCAATACATGATTGCATGCCGTCATGAAAGCATGGATCACCAGATACATGCATGCATGTACACATGCAAATCAGTAGACAGACTAGACAGCCAGGAGCTCGTCGACGCTGCGCCGGTCCCGGGCGCGCCGAATCTGACGCCATACGGACAGAACGCTCATCGCGCCGAGGAGGCCATTCAGCCCACGAAGACCGGCGAGACCGGGTCCCACAATCCCGGTTCCATGGCCGGAGCGGCTGACAAAGGCCCATGGCCGGGATCGACAGAAGGTGACGAAGTCGGAGCGCTATCGCTCCCCTCCCCTATTCCACGCGCCAGCTCGGACGGCACCTGGCGATGTCGGCCGATATCGATCCCAATGACCACGCCGCCGCAACGATTGGGCGCCCTGCCCCTCGTCCGTCACCCCCACCAACCAGCAGCGTGCCACGGCGGCTTTTGGCCTGTCATGCATGCAAGCCACCTTGCATGCTTAAGCCGGTACATGCCTTCATGCTTACATGCACGCATGCTGTCGTGCATCCATGCTTTCATGAAAGACAGCAAGACTCGGTATGGCCGACTGCATCCCCATTCTGTAGATTGACTGTCGCAGAGCGCCACCGTACATCCACGGCTGCATTGGTCATCGCACCCACACCCGGAGGCAACCTGTGAAGCTGCGCGTCACCACCTTCAACTGCGAAAACCTGTTCGGCAGATACAAGTTCCTCGACAAGCCGCCCGTCGACCAACCGAAGGACTACGCCGACGACATCCAAATCGTCGATGTGATCGCCTACGAGCCCGGCCGCAGCAACAAGCTCAAGCCCCGCACGATCGCTGAGGCGCAGCGCAAGAACACCGGCGCGGCCATCCTGGCGGCCCGCCCGGACATCTTGGCCGTGTGCGAGATCGAGAACCTGACCACGCTGCGCCTCTTCAACGCCAAGTACCTCGACAACTACTTTGACCGCGTTGTCCTGATCGATGGCAACGATCCGCGGGGCATCGATGTCGGCCTGCTGGTGCGCCGGAGCCTGAAGGCGGACATCCTGTCGATCCGGTCGCACGCCGACGACGCCGCAGCCGGTGGGTTCTTGTCGACCACCAACATGCTCGACATGAAGGGCAGGGTAGGGAAGGCCAGTTTCTCGCGCGACTGCTTGGAGGTCGACATCGATGTCGGCAAGGCCAAGCTGACCTTCCTGGTCAATCACTTCAAAGCGCAGGAGCTCAAGACCGACGGCACGGACAGCACGACCGAGAAGCGCCGTGGCCAGGCGGAGCGGGCCGCGACCATCGCCAAGCGCGCGCGGGCGGCAGGGCGGTCACCCATCGTGCTCGGTGACCTGAACAAAGACATCGCCGGCGCGCACTACGACGACAGCATCAACCCGGTTGCCAAGTCGACGGTGCTCGTCAACCCGGTCAAGCATCTGCCCGCGGATGCACGCTGGACGCACTATTTCAGTTCAGACCGCAGCGTGAGCCAGCTCGACTACGTCCTGCTGGACAAGGGCCTGGACGCCGCTGTGCAGGGGGTTGAGATCTTTCGGGGCGGTTTGACCAAGGGATGCAAGCAGTACACCGGTCCGCGCGTCGGCACGATCGCCACCGACAATCTGGAGGCGAGCGACCACTGCCCGCTATCGATCGACCTGGACGTCTGACGCAATCTGAACGGCTATGGGCTTGTCCGGCTGAACGCATGCGAAGCGGCAAGCCGGCATGCATGCATTCACCTTTGCATGCTTACATGCAAGCACGTAAGCCAACGACGCGCCAGGCGCGGCGGGGGGAGGGGGGCGCGGGTGCCCGCGCGCGGCGGGCAGGGGCGCGAGACCTGGCCAACCCCGCTAAGGGGCTGGCCAGCCAATCATTCCGCCGATGAAATCGGCTGCAAACTGACCAGGTGGTCCGCGGCGCGCTGGGCATGGGTGGCCGCCGAGAAGATCGCGCGCTTGTCGGCCTTGAGCACCTTGAGCCAGTGGGCAAGGTAGGCCGCATGGTCATCGCGCACCTCGGGCGCGAGGCCGAGATCGGCGCACACAAAGGCGGCCCCGAGCTCGGCGACGAGTTCCTCGAAGGCGTAGGCGTCATCTCCGAAGCGCTGGCCAAAGGTCCGGGCCAGGCGGGCAGGGTGGCCGGTCCAGTGCACGAGCTCATGCGCCTTGGTGGCGGCATAGGCTTCTGCGGACCGGAACGCCTCAGGTCTCGGGAGCTGGATCCGGTCGAGGCCTGGCGCGTAGTAGGCCCGATCCCCCCCATGCCGGATGTCGGCCCCGGTCGCCTTGAAAAACGCCTCGGCCTGGTCGAGCGGAATCACAGGCGGCAGGGCAGGGGAGGGCGCAGGCCGGACCGCCTCGGGCAGCCCGTCGATTTGGTCGACATTGAAGACGGTGTAGCCCTTCAGAAACGGGATCTCGCGCTCGACCTCTTCGCCTTTGTCGGTGGTCTCGGTCTTGGTGAAGCGATCAGCATAGACAACGAGGGCGCCGGCTTCCCCCTTGCGCACCTGGGCGCCGAGCGCCTGGGCCTGCTTGTAGGTCATCCAGGTCGATGAGCTGTAGCCTTGATCGACAGCCTCGGCCCAGAGCAGCAGGACATTGATCCCACGGTAGGGCGTTCCGTTGGCACGCCGCGGCCGGGAGACCCGGCCGGCGGTCGTGGTCCAGGGCTTGACCCACGGACGGGTGCCGGCGTCGAGCTCGGCGAGGATGCGGTCGGTCACCCGGGTATAGAGATCGGTCTTCGGCGTGGGTGCGTGGGTCTTGCTCATGGTCTTTGCTCCTTTAGGGCTGGGGGTTGCATGCGCGCGCATGCACCCCGTGCCCGTCGGCGAGACCGGGGAGGCAAGGAGCAGGGGCCCGAGGCGGGGAGGGGGATCGCCCGGCCTGCACGACCAACGGGAGGAAGGTGGGGGAGACCCCGCCGCGGGGGCGAAGCCTTCACCCTTGCGCCGCGCCAGGGGCAGCGCCCCTTAGCCTGGTGAATCCAAGCCAGGCGCCGGCTGCGGCGCCTCCAGATCCGTCACGCGGCCACGCCCGCGCCGATCAGCGATGGGGGAGGGTGGGGCTATCGGGGCGGCGACCGGTCCGCTGAGCCCGCCGAGAAAGGCAGTCCGCGGCAGCGGTCTGCCCGGCGGGCGGCCCTGGGCGCACGCCGAGGGACAGCGGTCCGGGCGACGCCCCCCAAGTTGAGGGTGGGATCCCCATCGCCCCCGCCTTGGGGTGCCCCTGCACGGGGGCACCCGCGCGAGGGATCGTTACCCCCGTTGTGGGGCCGAGACCCCTGGGGCTCGGTGCGCCAGCGCATAGAGCCCGGTCTGAGCCCCGAGGGCTCAGACGCGCCCGACCAATAGACTCGTGGACATCCGCTGGGCCGAGGCGCCCACGACAGTTGGGACAGCCCATGGCGCTTCTGAACGCCCCGCAAGCCCAGGATCCGCTGCAGCACTGGCTTGAACTGTGCGGCTTGAACTTCCCGGACAGCACCTACCCCTTGGTTCTGGCGGCGACCGAAGATTTCAGGCAGACGCCCGAGCTGCAAGCCATGCTGCAGGCCCCGCCGGAAGACTTCCTGCGGTGGTGGCACGCGCAGGACCACACCCCCTACCGCATGACCGCCAAGACCGGGGGAACGGACTGGGCATGGCTGGTACTTGCCCGCGCGGGCACTGAGATCAGTGACTCGCGCTTCGGCGGTCTTGGTCCCAACTGACGCACGCAGGTCCGTCGGCGGCGACACGACGGGAAATTCCCTATTCAGGAATTTTCCGATATGATGGCGGCTCTGAACACCCGGAGGTCCCGATATGAAGTCCCCGCACGGCATCAAACGCCACGCAAGGAGTAATCCAAGTGCTGCAATCAACCACGCGCCTTGTCGAGGCCATTGACCAGATCATCGTCAAACACGGTTCGACGAACCCCGACCTCACCCGCGAGCTGCAGCAGCTGCGTACCGAGGTTCAGACTCTGAAAGCGAAGCGCGACGCGACCGCATTGGCTGGCGCAGCGTTGCGTGCCGCATCTTGGCTGAAGTTCATCATGGACATGATGGACGACGGCCCATAGGCAAGGCCCATGAAACTCACGCGCACCTCTTTGGGCTTGGCCGTTCGCGCCGCGCGCGACCAGGCCAAGCTGACCTTGAGCGACCTGTCTGCCCAGACGGGCATCCCCACGAGCACGCTGAGCAAGACCGAGAACGGTCTGCGCGCGCTGGAATTCAACGAGGCGCTGGCCATCGCCAACGTCTGCAAGATCGATGTCGAGGTTCTGCGGACCCTCGCGGAAACCTTCGAGCGAGAAGGCGCCCACCAAAAGCAGAGCACCCGGAACGAGCTCGCCGCGGATCTGAACAATCTGCAGCGCTTGGCCATCGAAACGGCGATCAGCGCCAAAGCCGGCCTGGTGTGACGGGCGAGGCTGCGGATGGAGCGTCCACCGGCACCAAGAACCAGACCCTCCAGCCGTGCGATGCCGCAGAGCCGACCCACCGCCGACGCTGATCTACCGCCCTCTGATCGACCAAGACCCGACGGTTTTGTGAACGAGGACATGCAGGACTACAACGGGCCAACGGCCACCGATGAAATCAGTTTCATCACGTCGGGCGACATCGACCAGATCGCCGACACCACGGACAAGATCGAGAGCGGCGCGACGGGTGGAGCAGTCAGCCAGCAATGGACTCAACAGGAAGGCCGCCCTGTCAAGAGGCCTGCCAGTCAGGGCAGTCGGTTCGCGCAACAGGGCGAGATTACTGTATAAATCCCCACATCACAGCTCACCTGATCGCATGCAGGAGCCCCCTCCGACAGAAACAGAGAACGCCTGCAACGCAACACGTCAAGCAGGGGGAGCACGCTACCGGTAGCGGTTGGCGAGGGGGAAGGGCCCCAGATATAGTGAGCTGGGCGACTTAGAATTCAGTCGCGGATTTCGTGATCTAGGTCAGCAAACACCTGGACCACAAAGGCGGAAGCCTGCAAGCGGTGGAACGCAAGCAGGCTTCCTGGTGCAACTAAAGGCCCCTGGCAGGGCGCTCACCGCTGGCGAGCTTGAGCCAGCGAGATAGGCAGATCGTGCGCATAGCAACCGCCCGAAGGAGGGTTTGATCTGACCTGCTCGCCGCAGATCATTGCGAACCTGCGGTGAGCAGTTTAGGCAGCCCTAAAGGGCTGCGTCTAGGTAAGTCCCCTTACACCAATGCCCGGATTTGTGCGATGCAGCACAACGCGGCAAACGTGTGCTAGGGGCATGGAAAACTGCTCCATCGGAGAACCAAATGGCAACTCGCCAAATCGGCCGCGACGCACGTACCGGCCAAATCATTCCCGTGCGTGAAGCACAGCGCCGCCCGAGCACGACCGTCATCGAGACGGTTCCCGTGCGCAAACCGGCACCGGCCCCGAGCAAGCCGAAGGGCAAGTGAGGGATCGAGGTCAGCGCAAGTCTGACCCTGGGTGCGGCTTCGGCCGCACCCGCACCAAGCATCACCCTACGACGGCCCAGATGGGCCAGGAAGGTTGTATGGAAAACGGGATTTATCACGTGCGTTTCGCGTCGTCCATTGGCGGCGCAGGCGAAGGCCTGGTGGTCGTCAAGGACGACGCCGTCAACGGCGGCGACGCTGGCTACCTGTACCTGGGCAAGCTCAAAGCAAGCGGCCAGACCCTGAGCGGGCAGCTGCAGGTGCAGCGCTGGAACCCCAACACCGTGTCGGTGTTTGGCCCGCTCGGAAACTTCGCCCTCAACCTTGTCGGCCAGGCCAATGCGGCCAACGACAGCTTCACCGTCACAGGCGGCATGGCTGGACAGCCCAACCTGAAGATCACGATCACCGGCCGCCGGCTGGCCGCCGCGGCGTAATCACCACCAGCACGCGGTGAAGGGCGGCTTCGGCCGCCCTTTTTCGTCATCGACCCGTTCGCCGGTGCCGGTGCCGTTAACTTTGTGGGCAACCTGCGGACGTGCGGTACGGATGCTGACCCGCAACTTCGGCCACAAAGCGCCAAGTAGGACGATCTTCCTCTTGTTTTGTCCGTACAAACGGCGTACGCTATAAGAAGATCCACCGCAAGCTAGAAGGAGGTCCAGCCATGGCACCCCGCACCGCCGCAACCACAGCCCAAAGCAAGCCAACGCCCCGCGGCGCACGGCTCGAAGCCAGGCTGTCGCCGGTTCAAAAGGGCCTGCTGCAGCGTGCGGCCGACCTTTCAGGACGCACCCTGTCCGAGTTCGTGCTGAAGAGCGCGGAGGACGCGGCCGAGCGCCTGGTGCGCGAACACGCGGTGATCCGGATGTCCCGCGAAGACCAAGCCGCCTTCGTCAAGGGATTGCTCGACGACACGAAGCCCGGCCCGCGTCTGCGCCAGGCCGCGGCCGACTACAAGAACGAGATGGGGCAGCCGTAAGCCCGTGTCCAGAACCTATCGCATCGAGCCGCTTGGCAAGCACCATGACCGAACCGCCTTCCGGTGCGGCACGGAGGCGCTTGACCGCTACCTGAAGCAACAGGCCAGGCAGGACGCGGAGAAGTACGTCGCCGCCCCCTTCGTCCTGCTGGCGCCACCGGGCGCCGAGGTCCTCGGCTACTACACCCTGTCCGCCGCTGTCGTCGATGTCAGCGACATCGCCCCGGAGCTCGCGAAGAGCCTGCCGCGCTATCCGCAGCTCCCCGTGACCCTGATCGGCCGTCTGGCCGTCGATCAACGCCTGAAGGGGCAGGGGCGGGGATCCTTTCTGTTGATGGACGCCCTCCATCGCAGCTGGCAGCGTGCCACCGAGATTGCAGCGATGGCCGTCGTGGTGGACGCCAAAGACGACGCGGCCGCCGCCTTCTACCAGCACTTCGACTTCGCACCGTTGCAGTCCGATCCCCGTCGGCTCTACCTGTCGATGAAAAAGATCGCCGCGTTGTTCCGATGCCCATGACAGCCACCGCACCCATCTCCGTTCGACAGGTTCTATGCCTGTTCCTGCAGGCCTATCAATACCCGCACCTCGGTAACGAGGATGAACGTGAATCGCGGCGCCTCGAAGAGGAAGCACGCACGCGCGCCATTCATGCAGTGCCCAGCCCAGACGACCCCCCAGAGTTCCAGGCGTGGCTGAAGGTCCTCATCAACCCGACCACCCAGGCGACCGAGCGCGAAGCGGTGTACTTCGCGATGCTCGACGACGGCCCGGTATTCGGCTTGCCTGTACAGAGCAGATGAAGCCCAAGCGTGGCCGGATACCCGGCTTCAACTGAAACGGAGCCGAGCGCGAGGCGCCATACCGCTCAGCGATAGGCGGAGATCTCTTTACGATCAAGCTCACCAGCTGGGACCAGCTTGTAGTGCCGTTCTTCGACGACACGAATTTCGTCGCCCTCGATGGTTAGCTCAAAGAGGGCGATCTGATCCGAGCTGATGAACTGCGCAGAAATCGGTCGGCAGCGTAGATCCGAGTAGCGCTGCGCGCACCAGGTCATGTCTTGCCGGGTCTGCACGATGGAGATCTGATCGGTGCCACCTTTAGCTTGAACCGGGATCACATAGTGGCACCCGAACTTGTCCATGCCAACATAGAGCTCATCGATTTCGATCTGACCGACGCCCTTCGCGGTGGTTCGAAGGTGGTTTTGCAAGGAAAAAGTCGTCAGCCCGAGAAAGATGTCGATCAGGCGGTTGTAGCGAACTTTCGCCAACAGGGCCTGCTCGTCATCTAAGGCGTAGGCCGCGATGATCTCTGGGGTGTTGTCAGGAATCTTGATCCCCGATGGCCAGTGCAAATTCCCCCACCTGTGGCCACCCCAAACTGGGCCAGGCAAGGACGGCGGGATTATGAAGTCTCGGCGTTGAGGGCCAGGCGGTTGGCGGCCTCCTTGAGGCGGTAGCTCTTGCCCTCGAACTCGAGCATCGAACATCGGTGCATGAGGCGGTCGAGGATGGTGGTGGCCATGGTGACGTCCTTGAGGTACTTGCCCCAGTCGGTGACCACGCGGTTGGAGGTGATGGCGATGGAGCGGCGCAGCTTGTAGCGGCGATGCACGACGGCCTGGAGCAACTCGGCCGCAGCCTCCGGAATGCGACGAGCCAGGAACAGGTCATCCAGGACCAGCAAGTCCGGTTCGCTCCAGGACTTGATCAAGGCGGCCTGCTCCTGGGCACTGGCCAGTGCGTACTGAGCCAGCGCGGTGTCGGCCTCGACGTAACGCACATGCAGCCCCTGCAGCGTGGCCTGATAGGCCACGGCTTTGGCCGTGTGGCTCTTGCCGGTGCCGGGCTTGCCCACGATCAGCGCGTTGGCCCCCTCGGCGACGAACTTCAGCGTGTGCAGCTCGAAGCAGGCCGCGCGGGGCAGCTTGGGGTTGAACTGCCAGTCGAAGTCCACGAGCGTGGGCCGCTCGTCCAGGCCAGAGCGCTTGTAGCTGCGCTCGGTCTGGCTGGTACGGCGTCGATCCAGTTCGTCCTGCAGCAAGGCCGCGAGGGTCTCGACGAAGGGCTGCTGGGCGGCCTGGGCCTGCATGATGCGGGTGTTCAAGGTGTCGGCGAAGCCCGACAGGCGCAACTGGCGCAAGGCACGGTCAATCTCGATCAAGGTCACAGGCCGCCTCCGACGCTGGCATTGACGCCGGCCTGGGTGGCGGCCAGGTTGAACAGCGAGCCGTATTCCTCGGTGTCGCGGATGAGTGCGTGCTCCTGGGTGAGATCGGCGCGGCCAGGCTCGGCCCCATCGCCGGTGGCATCGATGGCTGCCAGGGCCTCGGCCACCAGGCGCTCGGTCAGCGCCTTGACGTGCTTGTAGCTGTGGATGCCCTGCTCGATGGCGGCAGCGCAGGCGGCGTCCACGAAGCGGCTTGGGTAGCGTCGGCTGAGGTTGACGATGCCGTGCAGCTTGCGCTGGCCCACTCGACCCTCAATGCCGAACAGCATGCGGCACAGGCGTGCCGCCTGGGGGCCGATCTGGTCGGCCTGCTTGAGGATGAAGCGCGTCTCGCGCGAGGGGTTGAATACCCGCTCGGCCTGCGGCATCACCACGGTGCCCGGTCGTTCGGCGCGCTCGTGGGTGCGCACCAACTGCCCATTGGCCAGTTCGCGAATCTCGATGCGCCGCTCGAAGATGCGCACCAAAACCTTGACGCCGATGGCCACCGGACGGGCCGAGTAGCTGCTGTGGTCCACGCGCACGCAGCCATCGTCGCAGACGGTGCGCTCCTCCTGCTTGAAGTACTGCATGCCGGTCAGCGGCAGCCGATGCAGGTGGGCGCGTTCGTCCTCGAACATGGCCTGCACCTGACGGCGCTCGGTGCCGTGGATGCGCTGGGCTGCCCAGCGGGTCTCCCAGCGCTCCAGATGCTCGTTCTGCTCTTCGATGGTCTCAAAGCGCTTGCCCTTCAGAGCCGTGGTCTGGGTGTGGCCAATGGCGCTTTCCACGGTGCCTTTGCGGTTCGGGTCCCTGACCCTGGCCGGGTCAGCCACCACCTCGTAGTGCGCCAGCGTGGCTGCAAACACCGGGTTGAGCTCGGGCTCGTACAGGTCGGGCTTGAGTACGCCCTCCTTGAGGTTGTCCAGCACCACGTAGCGGCACGAGCCGCCGAAGTAGCGCCACGCCTGCTCGTGCAACTCGGCCCACACCTGCTGGCTGGACTTCCAGACCACGCGCCGGAAGCTGCGCCGCGAGTAGCGCAGCGTGGCCACGAACAGCCGAGGCTTGCGGTAGCGATCCGTCCCCGGCACCCGCGTCGGTGCTCCCTCGCCGTAGTCCACCTGCATCTCCTCGCCGGGCTGGAACGACAGCCGGTCGAACCGCTCGGGATCCTTGTGGCGCAACTTGCCCACGAAGCGCTTGACCGAGTTGTAAGCACCGGCGAAGCCGTGCTGGTCGACCAAGTCCTGGTAGATCGCCACGCCGTTGCGCCCCAGCCGGACCTGGGCCTCGATGAAGTCGCGGTGGCGTTCGCACCGGCTGGTGGCCACCGGCACGCCCGCCGGTGGCCAGGGTGGGGGAGTTTGCTGGCCAGGGCTGGCCACGGCTGCTTCAGAGCCGGTGGCCACCCCGGGGGAATTTGCTCGCTCGCACAGCCACCGCTCCCGGTAGCCCTTGATCGTCTTGCGGTCGATGCCGGTGAGCCGGGCTATCTCCCTCTGGGAGTTGCCGCGTTCGAGCAGCGTCAGGATCGTTGCGCGCTTGTTGGGCTTCAAGACATTCACTCCTTGGCCTTCCCTCGGGGAAGACCCAGTTCAATGTGTCCTGCCAACAGGTGCCGACGGCGTCGGCTCTTACCTCCTGTCCCCGATCAACTCAGGTGGCGGAGTTTGGGGTGGCCATCAGTGGGGGAGTTTGGGTGGCCGCCGGGGCGGTGGGTCGCTGCGGAACGTGGCGAGCGCCTTGCGCTCGATCCAGGGCCTGACGAACGTCTTGGGCAGGAAGCTCAGCCCCACGTCGGCCAGCGTCAGGCCCACGATGGCCATCAGGCTGTTGCTGGCCACGATGCGCTGCATGCGCAGCCCGTTGTCGGCGGCCCACACGTCGAAGGCCCGGGTGAGACCCGACCCTTCGGTCATCGTGATGACGGGGTGCTGCGACAACTCGTCGAACGACAACGCGCGTCGGCCCTTGATCCGACCGGGGGCCGCGGCCCACGTGAACTGCACGTCGCCCACCGGGTGGGCTATCACGTGGGGATCATCGGGCGGGCCCGGCACGATGGCGAAGTCGAGTTCGCCCCGCGCGACCTGCCGCTCGAGGCGACGACCAAGGTCGACGTGCGGCTGCAGCGTTAGCAGAGGATGCTGCTGGCGCACACGCGCCACAAGGCGCGGAAGCCAGGTCAGGGCACCCAATTCACTGATACCGAAACGACACGCGCCGGCCAGCTCCGCCGGACTCCTGACCGAGGCCTTCACGCCTTCCTTCAGTTCCAGCATCTGCCTCGCGCTTGGCAACAGGCGATGGCCAGCCTCGGTCAACTGGGCGCGCTTGCTGCTGCGGTCGAACAAGGGCGTATCGAGTGCGGCTTCGAGCTCAG
>Ga0255208_1000056_pt1 | contig 29456 bp, 16 predicted proteins | sample Miss_Miss_RepB_8_FD_183623 | JGI IMG/M metagenome (GOLD analysis project Ga0255208, IMG submission 183623) | Freshwater microbial communities from Mississippi River, Louisiana, United States - Miss_Miss_RepB_8d | ecosystem: Environmental > Aquatic > Freshwater > River | place: USA: Louisiana...
GTCCCCCCCCCCCCCCCCGAATTCGGGCGCGTCAGATGACTGTCTGGGCGTTGCGAGCGGGGGTTTTCACAGGTGGAGGTGGGTTGATGAATCAACTCAAAAAGGTTTTGCTTGACTTAGAAATAAATGGCCTGCCAGATGGCAATCCTGCGTCGGAAACGAATGCGCAGGCTGCGGTAGCCACGCCTCCATTCGGCAAAAGTAATACAAATGCCATTGCAATAGTCGGGATTGCATTCCGTTTTCCTGGGGATCTTGCAGATAATTCCAGCCTATGGAAGGCGCTGAAGCAAAAGAAAGATCTGGTCACTCAAGTGCCCGACGATCGTTGGGCTAACAGCGAACTTAGGCACCCCAAAAGGTCGGAACCGGGTCGCAGTATTACCTTCTCGGCTGGCGTTCTCTCGCGCATAGACGAATTCGACGCGGGATTTTTCGGTATTTCACCGCGCGAGGCAGCTTGGCTTGATCCACAGCAACGACTGCTCCTAGAACTTTCCTGGGAGGCCATGGAGAATGCGGGGGTGCCACCCTCTACGCTTTCTGGTACGGATTGCGCCGTGTATGTGGGTATTTCCAGCCTCGACTACGGCACGCGTGGGCTCGACGATCTTGCCTCCATGTCATCGCATTCGATGACCGGTAACACGCTTAGCATTGCTGCCAACCGACTTTCTTACGTTTTCGATCTGCATGGCCCATCGCTCGCAGTCGATACCGCTTGTTCGTCTTCCTTGGTCGCCTTGCATCATGCCTGCCGGGCGTTGCAAACCGGCGAGGCGAGCACCGCGCTTGTCGGTGGCGTCAATCTGTTGTTGCACCCTTATCCTTTTGTCGGTTTCACCAAGGCCTCGATGTTGTCCGCCGATGGGCGTTGCAAGGCCTTCGATGCTTCTGGTAACGGTTATGTGCGTGCCGAAGGTGGAGCGGTTCTCCTGCTCAAGCCTCTTGCACAGGCGATGAACGATGGCGACGATGTTCAGGCAGTAATCCTTGCGACGGGCGTCAATGCTGACGGTGCGCGCAAGACGGGTATCACCATTCCCAGCCGTGACGGCCAGGCCGAGCTGATGAGAAACGTCCTGGCGAAAACCGATCTATCGGCACAGGACATCGATTTTGTCGAGGCGCACGGCACAGGCACCATGGTGGGCGACCCCATTGAAACCGCCGCCATCGGGGAGGTGTATGGCCAAGCGCGCGAAAAACCTTTGCCCATCGGATCGGTCAAGGCCAATCTGGGGCATATGGAGGCAGCCTCAGGTATGGCGGGTCTGGTGAAAGCCATCCTGGCGCTACAACACCGCGCACTGCCACCGCATCTCCACCTCGAAACACCCAATCCGAACATCGATTTCGTCGGGCTCAATCTGCGGCCAATCACCGAATTTCTACCGCTGGAAAAAGAAACACCTCTGGTAGCTGGCGTCAACTCTTTCGGCTTTGGCGGCGCTAACGCGCACGTCCTGCTGCAGGAATACCGTCGAGTGGCTGTTGAATCGGCGCCGCAGCCCCTCGAAGCGTTGCCGCCCCTTTTCCTCTCCGCACGTTCTGATGCCGCACTTCATGAATTGGCCGCTCGCTACTCGGCACGGTTGAAGAACAGCCTGCCATCGGACTATTACGACATCGCCCATACCGCAGCCCATCGGCGCGATCGCCTGGAGAAACGCCTGGCGCTGCACGCCAACACACCAGACGAGGCGGCCGAAAAACTGGCTGCTTATGCCCAAGGCGGCACACCGGATGGCCTGGTACTCGAAGAACAGTTGCACCAATCAGGCGGTATTGCCTTTGTCTATTCCGGCAACGGCGCCCAGTGGGTCGGCATGGGCCTGCGCCTTATGGCTGAATCGCCTGAATTTGCTGATATTCTGGCCGAACTCGACGCCAGCATGCAGCCCGTCGCCGGCTTTTCGCTGTTGGCCGAGTTACAGGCCACTGGGGAAATATCCCGCCTCGACGATACGGTTGTCGCCCAGCCGTTGTTGTTTGCCATTCAAGTTGCCATCACGCGCTTGTTGAAAGCGCAGGGCATCGAGCCGCTGGCAGTGTCTGGCCACAGTGTGGGAGAAGTGGCGGCAGCCTGGGCCTGTGGTGCGCTCGATCTCGACGCCGCCATCCAGGTGATCGTTGCCCGCAGCCGTGCCCAAGGCGAGACACGCGGCACGGGTCGCATGGCCGCTGTCGGGCTCTCAGTGGAAGCCATGCAAGCTGTCATGGCGGAACTGGGAGAGGTACTCGATATCACGATTGCCGGCATCAATAGCCCGAAGAACCTGACCCTGTCAGGCAGCTTGGCCGATCTGGAACGTGTTCAGTCTCATCTTGCGCCCAAGGGTGCATTCTTCCGCCTGCTCGACCTCGATTATGCCTTCCACAGCCGCCAGATGGATCCGATCCGAGTGCCGCTGCTAAACAGTCTCGCCGGCTTGGAATCCAGCACTACGGCAGGAACGGTTTTCGTCTCGACAGTCACCGGCAACGTACTCGACGGCACTCAGTTGGGGGCGGAATACTGGTGGCGCAACGTGCGCGAACCGGTGCTGTTCTCGGAGGCCATCGCCACGCTCAATGATCTTGGCTGTCGCAGCTTCATCGAAATCGGCCCCCATGCCATCTTGCAACGCTATATTGGTGAATGCCTTGGGTCCCTTGGCACTAAAGGGCGGGTGCTGCCCACCCTGCGCAAGGAGGCCGATGGCTCGAATCCTATTGTCGAGGCCGCCTTGCGGGCCCACCTGCTGGCCGAACAACCGAATCTAGGCGTCTATTTCCCGCAGCCCGGGCGTCGCGTCCAGTTGCCTAACTACCCCTGGCAACGCGAACGACATTGGCACCCGCGCACCAGCGAAAGCCTTTTGTCCATCGAACGGCGGCGCGTACATCCGCTGTTGGGTTGGCGGATTCCCGAAGCGGCACACGCTTGGGAAAACACCCTAGATCCGGCTGTCCTGCCCTGGCTTGCCGACCATCAGGTTGGGGGCGCTATCGTCTTTCCCGGAGCTGCCTATGCCGAGATGGCCCTTGCAGCCGCGCGCGAATGGCTGGGGGGCGAACGGCTGGCGTTCGAAGAGATGGACATCGTTTCCCCCATGGTCTTCGATGGCGAGCACGCACGCACGCTGCGTTTCGATCTCAACGATCGGGATGGCAGTTTCCATATCAAGAGTCGGCAGCGATTGAGCAATGACGAATGGACGCTCCATGCCGCCGGGCGGATTTTGCAGCCGGCTGCCGGTTCCCGGAATGCGCGGACTCCCCCTCTGTCGGCGAACACTGGCAGGATAGACCGGGAAACCCATTACCGCCTGGCAGCAGCGCTGGGGCTCGATTACGGCCCGACCTTTCAGGGCTTGCGCGAGGCCGTCGTCGCGGACAATTGTCTGCAAGCCGAACTGGAGTATCACGCCGGGCTGGCGGGAGACGACTACCTCATCCACCCGGCCTTGCTCGATGTCTGCTACCAGTCGCTGGTCGATTTCTTCCGCGCCGACATCGATGCCGGACTGGGCGTGGCCTTGTTGCCCGTCAAGACCGGGCGGCTCGAATACCATCGTTCAGGCGCGCCTGGCCGATTCCGTGCACGCATCACACGCCGGAGCGCACGCTCCGTTTTGGCGGACTTCGAACTGTTCGATGCAGAAGATACCCTTCTGGCCAGCCTGAGCGGCTGCCGGTTCCGCGCCGCGCCGCTGGGGCACAAGGCGCAGGAGAAAGTCTCACGCTGGCGCGTCGAACCTTGGTTGCGCCCGCATCCTCTAGATGGCCTCATTACCGAACTGCCTTCTACGCAGGTGCTTGTCGAAACCCTCCGGCCGGTCATGGCCGAACAGGCGGGGCCCCGCGGCCGTTGGTTCAAGGAGGCCTTGCCCCTGTTCGAGGCGCTCGTTGTTTCCTTCGCATTCGAGGCCTACTGGACGATTGCCCGAAAGGACGACGATGCCCTGCAAGCGCTGTTGACCGCCTCGGATTCCTACACCCGCTGGCTAAGCAGTCTGCTGCGGCAGGAAGGACTGCTCTTTGAGCAGGCCGGGCGCTGGCAACTGGCAGATGGCAACGACTTGCCGGCCGCCGAGGAAATTTGGCGCACACTGGAGCGCGAGCATGCCGCCGCATTGCCGCACCTCGTTCTGCTGGGCCGGGTCGGGCGTCACCTGCCGCATCTGCTTCTGAATCCGTCGGAGCGCAATAACTTCGTCGAGGCACTTCGCCGTTCACCCGTCGCCGAAACGCTTTATCAGGACGATCCGGCCTATGCCGGCATGCGGCAGGCTGTCGGGCACCTCCTGCGCTTCCTGGCAAACGACTGGCCCGCGCATCGTCGCTTGCGCGTCCTGGAAATTGCCGACGGCCCGAGCGAAGTCCCGCGTGAATTGTTGGCGGCACTGCCCGAAGACCGCCTCGACTATGTGCTTGCCTTGCCCGAAACCACGGCCGAACGTCAGCAGGCGGAATACGCTCAACACCCGAACCTCGTCATTGCGACGCTGGATGTAGCGAACTGGCAATTAACTGCCGAACGGCCGCTGCCAGAGAAGTTCGATGTCGTCATTCTTCGTCATGCACTGCACCGGGCCGCGAGCCCGAAAATCGCGCTCAACCAGGTGCGGCGCTGGCTTGCCGCCAATGCCAGCCTGATCGTTGCCGAACGTCACCCGGATTGGAGTGCAGACTTCCTGGCTGGCCTGGATACCCATTGGTGGCATCAGGCCGCGGGTGAAGAAACACCGTATTCCTCGCTGGTGCCGGCGGCCGCCTGGGCAGAACTCTTGCGGGCCGAAGGTTTCGAGGACGTGCTGGATTTTTACGAACCCGCGGCTGATGGTCTTTCCGAAGGCGCCTTCCTCCTCTTGGCACGCTCTCCGGCACAGGGGGCGGCAGCCTTGCCTGCGCCCGAACCGGCTTCATGGCTATTCCTCGCGGATGCCGCCTCCCTGGATCTGGCGGAGCATCTTTGCGTCCGGCTCGAATCGAATGGGCAGCAGGTCGAAACGGTGCAACATTTGCCGCAAAATCTTGCCGGTATTCACCATGTCGTGCATCTGCGAGGCTGGAACGACACGCCGGAAGCCGCCACGGCCTTGCTCTCTGAAACGCTTGGTAACGTGCAAGCCCTTGCTGCGCATTCCGCAAAATCGCCGCGCCTGTGGTTTGTTACCCGCGGTGGTGCGCTGACCTCAAACTTGTCAGTGACTGCACCCCCTCTCAATCCGCAGCAAGCCGCGCTCTGGGGCTTCGCTCGCGTCGTCATGAACGAATACCCCGCCGTCGAATGCACGCTGATCGACCTGGCGTGTGAAGACAAGCTCGACAGACTGGAAAACGAGCTGCTTCGCCCCGACGGCGCTGCCGAGATTCTGCTGGCGAATACCGGTCGCTACACCCTGGTCATGCAGGAAGTCTCAGAGCTTCAGACCCGGCGCGCAGCACAAGGGGAGCGCTTCCGTCTCGACTTCCATCTGCCCGGCCAGCTCCGCAACCTCGTCTGGTTGCCACAGGAAGAGGCGGCTTTGACCGATGAAACCATTGAAGTCAAGGTGCAGGCTACCGGCCTCAACTTCCGGGATGTCATGTATCTCATGGGCCTGTTGCCGGACGAAGCGGTGGAGAAGGGTTTCACTGGCGCAAGCCTGGGGTTGGAATTCGCCGGCGTCGTCAGCCGCGTCGGGCCGCGCGTGCATGATTTCAGACCGGGAGACAAAGTCATGGGCTTTGGTTCTGCCTGCTTCGCAAGCCATGTCGTCACGCGTGCCGATGCCGTAGCCCCGATGCCGGAGACCTGGTCGTTCGAATCCGCAGCGACAGTGCCCACCGTGTTCTTTACGGTTTATTACGCGCTGAAGCATCTGGCCGACCTGCAGCCCAATGAGCGTGTGCTCATCCATGGCGGCGCCGGTGGCGTAGGCATTGCCGCCATCCAGCTCGCCAAATATCTGGGAGCAGAAGTCTTTGCCACCGCCGGTGGCGAAGAAAAACGCGATTTCGTACGTCTATTGGGCGCCGATCACGTCTTCGACTCGCGCTCGCTTGCTTTTGCTGACGACATTCTGGCCGTCACGAACGGTGAAGGCGTGGATGTCGTGCTCAATTCTCTCGCGGGCGAAGCCATCCGCCGCAATCTTTCCGTACTCAAACCCTTTGGCCGTTTCCTTGAGCTGGGCAAGCGCGATTTCTTTGAAAACACGCCCGTTGGGCTTCGCCCCTTCAAGGACAACATCAGCTACTTTGGCATCGACGCCGACCAACTGCTGACCGGTCGGCCACAACTGGCGGCACGCATGTTCCGCGAGGTCATGGCCCTGTTCCGTGAAGAGGCGCTCACCCCCTTGCCTTGCCGCGTGTTCCCGGCAGAGCGTGTGATCGATGCTTTCCGCGTCATGCAGCAAGCCCGGCACATCGGCAAGGTGGTTGTCTCGATCTCCGATCACCGACCAATGATCGAACAGCCTGTGGCGGCTCAAGCACCGCTGCGGCTAGCCAAGGATTCAACCTGGATCGTGACGGGCGGCCTGTCCGGCTTTGGCTTGGAGTCGGCGCGCTGGCTGGCCGCGCATGGCGTGGGGCATCTCGTCCTGGTCGGGCGTCGCGGCCTGAATACTCCAGGTGCCAGGGAAGCGGTCGACGATTTCACCGCCAAGGGCATCCACGTGCAGGCGCTGGCTTGCGACATCACGGATGCAGAAGCGGTGGTGCAAATGATCGAGCAAACGCGCAAGACCTGCCCGCCCATCAAGGGGGTATTGCACGCGGCAGCCGTCTTTGACGATGCCTTGTTGCAAAACCTCGATGCCCAACGCATGGAAGCGGTCGTCGCCCCCAAGCTGCAGGGCGCATGGAACCTGCATCAGGCCACGCTGGACACGCCGCTCGAACACTTCGTGCTCTATTCTTCGATCACCACTGCCATCGGCAATCCGGGCCAGGCCAACTATGTCGCCGCCAATGCCGGGTTGGAAGGTCTGGCCGAAATGCGTCGGAACATGGGTCTGCCCGCCGTCTGCGTCGGCTGGGGGCCCATTGGCGATGCCGGTTATCTCACCCGCAACGAAGCGGTGCGCGACAGCTTGGGCCAGCGCCTTGGCAAGCCGCCGTTGAGCACCCGACAGGCGCTGGACCAACTCGAACACATGCTGTCCCAAGGCAGCTCGCTGGCGGTTGCCAATTTCGACTGGAACACGCTGGCGCGTCTGCTGCCCTCCGCCACGCGTGGCCGTTTTGCAATTCTCAACCGCAGCCTCAAAAACGTCGGGCTATCGGAAAACGAAGCGGATTTCCAAACGCTTATTGCCGGCAAATCGCCTGAAGAAGTCACCGTCATCGTCCAGCAATGGGTCGTGACCGAAGTTGCACAAATTCTTGCCATCGGTGCCGACCGTATCGATCCGGCGCGCAGCCTGCACGACCTGGGGCTTGACTCGCTCATGGCGGTCGAGCTGGCGCTGGGCCTGGAACAACGCTTTGGCATCCAGCTGCCGGTGATGATGCTCAACGAATCGCCCACGGCGGAAAAGGTCACTCAGCGTATCGTCGAAAGACTGCTTGGCGGCATCGACCAAGCTGATGCGGCCGCCAATCCGGTGGATGCCATGGTTCAGGGTATTACCCAACAGCATGGTGAAAGTTTCGCAGCAGAAGACATCCAGCAGATCGTCGTGGATGCGCGTGCGCTACAGGAACAAGGCACGAGGCTCACCGCATGACCAAGTCATCACTCGGCCTGAAGGCCAAACAGCAGCTCATCGAACGTTTCCTGGGCAAGAAAGTCGGTACTGGCGACGCAATTGCCGCCCTGCCAGCGTCCCGTCCGATGCATCGATCGAACGTGCCGGAGGCCTTCACCCGCTTCGACCGCCACCCCGGTTACGAAAAAATGCTCGTGCCCAAGGCGGCGGCGGACCGGCTGGGGCTGCGCAACCCCTTCTTCATCGCGCACGACGGCGTGGCGGGCGCGGTCACGCGCATCGAAGGTCGGGAGTACCTCAACTTCTCCAGCTACAACTACCTTGGATTGTCAGGTCATCCTGCCATCAACAAGGCCGCGAAAGAAGCCATTGATCGTTATGGCACCTCTGCTTCCGCCAGTCGTCTGGTGGCCGGCGAACGCCCAATCCAGCGCGAACTTGAAGAAGCCCTGGCCGATCTCTATGGGGTTGAAGACTGTGTCGTTTTCGTGAGTGGTCACGCCACCAATGTTTCGACCATCGGTTATCTGTTTGGCCCCAAAGACCTCGTCATCCATGACGCGCTCATCCACAACAGCGTGCTTGAAGGTATAAAGCTCTCGGGGAGCACGCGGCGTAGCTTTCCGCACAACGATACCCAGGCACTCGATGCGATCCTCGCCGAAATCCGCAGCCAGTTCGAGCGCGTACTCATCGTGGTCGAAGGCCACTACAGCATGGATGGCGATATCCCCGATCTTCCCGCGCTCATCGACATCAAGCGCCGCCATGGTTGTTTTTTGATGGTGGACGAAGCGCATTCCCTAGGGGTGCTGGGGGCAACGGGCAAGGGTTGTCACGAGCATTTCGATGTGGCAGGCAAGGATGTGGACATTTGGATGGGCACGCTTTCCAAGACGCTGGCTGGTTGCGGCGGCTACATCGCCGGCGAACGGTCGCTGGTCGAGCATCTCAAATACGCCGCGCCAGGTTTCGTCTACAGCGTCGGCATCGCGCCCCCTCTGGCGGCCGCATCGCTCGCTGCACTGAAAATCATGTTTAAGGAACCCGAGCGTGTCGCCCGTCTGCAAGAAAACGGGCAAACCTTTCTCAGGCTCGCCAAAGAAGTCGGCCTCGACACTGGCACTTCGCAAGGTTTCGCCATTGTGCCAGTGATTACCGGCAGTTCCCTCAAAGCCGCTAAGCTTTCGAATCGTCTATTCGAGCAAGGTATCAACGTACAGCCTATCGTCTATCCGGCGGTGGAGGAAAAGGCGGCGAGGCTGCGGTTTTTTTTATCGGCGATGCACAGTGAAATGAACCTCAAAATCGCATGCAAAAGCATGTGAAAAACCACAGGGGATTCGGGATGAATAAGAAAAACCAGAAATTTAATTGGATTCGTTTAAGTTGCTTGGGCTTGATGCTTGCACTTTCTGGTTGTGCAACCTTGCCGGATTGGTTGTCAGCATCGGGGCCGAGTCGTGAACAAGTGCAGGAAAAACGCGATACCGGACGCATTGAAGGCATTCATCTGATCGACGTCAACGATGCCTTGGCGAGAAACCTTGCCCAAAGTAAAAAGCTCGGCCAGTTCATCGACGTATTCCCAAGCAATGGCACCAACAATTACCTGATCGGCCCTGGCGACATCATCGAGGTTTCTGTCTGGGAAGCGCCCCCGGCGATGCTGTTCGGCTCAGTCGTGCTTGACCCCAGAGCAGGTCCGACCACGACGCGAGTCGTAACTTTCCCAGAGCAAATGGTCACACCGGACGGAACAATCACCATGCCATTTGGTGGGCGTGTTCCCGTTAAGGGCCGCACCACACAGGAAATCGAGGCGGACATCGTCAAGCGGCTGACCGGCAAGGCCAACCAGCCGCAGGTGCTGGTGCGAGTCATCAAGAACAACACCTCGAACGTCACGGTGGTGGGTGAAGTTAGCAATAGCACCCTGATGCCTCTGACCCCGAAAGGCGAACGCCTGCTCGATGCCTTGGCTGCCGGGGGTGGAGTCAAGCAACCGATCAACCGCGTGGCTGTTCAACTCTCGCGGGACAACGTCACGGCCACCATGCCACTTGATCTCGTCATCCGTGACCCCCGGCAAAACATTCTGCTCAAACCAGGCGATGTCGTGACCGCCTTGTTCCAGCCGCAAAGCTTCTCGGTGCTTGGCGCTACGGGCAAGAATGAAGAAATTCCATTTGAAGCCCAGGGAATTTCGCTGGCTCAGGCTCTGGCCCGCTCCGGCGGTCTCAACGACAGTCGTGCCGATGCACGTGGCGTGTTTGTGTTCCGCTTTGAAGATGCGAAGCTCGTCGATGCCAAAGGCCAGCTCCCCAAATCAGCCGATGGCACGGTGCCAGTTGTCTACCAGATTGACCTGCGCGACCCGGCCTCGCTGTTCGTGACACAGAACTTCCCAGTTCAAAACCGCGATGTGATTTACGTCGCCAACTCGCCCGAGGCCGAATTCAACAAATTCCTGCGGCTGGTGGTGTCGGTCGCCATGCCCAGCGTAACCATCAACCGGGCCCTGAGCAATTGAACCGCAACCCGATCGCCGTTACGTTTGCCGTCTGGCGCGCGATTTTTTTGCGTGAGGCGCTCGACCGTCTGTTCGACATGCGCTTCGCCTGGTTCTGGCTGCTGGCAGAACCCGTGTTGCATATCGCCTTCATCACTTTCGTCATGACCGTGATACGGGTGCGCACCGTCGGCAACGCCGACGTCGTTGTCTGGATCATCATCGGCATGCTGGCTTTCTTCCTGTTTCGCCGCACGGCGGTCCAGGTCACCCATGCTGTCGACTCTAATCGACCGCTATTTACCTACCGCCAGGTCAAACCCTTTGATCCCGCTATCGCTCGGGCGGTACTCGAGGGTTTTTTAATGGCGATCATCGCGCTTGTCATCCTGGGTACTGCCGCACTGCTTGGTCACCAAACTTTTCCTGTCGACGCCTTGCTGGTTATCCAGGCGGTTTTCGGCCTTTGGCTGTTCGGCATCGGCTACGGACTGGTTGCATCGGTGCTGATGGCGCTTGTGCCGGAAATGGAACACGTTCTCAAGATCGTGATGTTGCCGCTTTACTTGATCTCCGGCGTCATCTGGCCCCTGGCATCCATCCCATTACCCTATCGCGATATCTTGATGATTAACCCCATCGCGCACGGGCTGGAGCTGGTTCGCATGGGCTTCTTCCCTTACTACCACACCGTGCCGGGCCTCAGCATGCCGTATCTGTTTGCGTGGGGCGTTGTCAGCATCATGCTCGGCTTGATGCTGTATCGCCGGTTTGCCATCCAATTGGTGATGCGATGATCGTCATCGAGGATGTGCACAAACGTTACAAGACCGAGCATGGCCCCGGGAAATGGGTCTTGCAGGGCGTGACGCTGACGATCCCCCGCAACGTCAATGTCGGACTGATTGGCGCCAATGGTGCCGGCAAGTCGACACTATTGCGCCTCATAGGAGGCATCGATCATCCTAATAAAGGGCGGGTTGAACGTCGTTGCCGACTCTCATGGCCAATGGGGCAAGGGGGGCTGGAGCCAACATTGACGGGACGCCAGAACGCGAAGTTCGTCTGTCGGGTGCACGGTCACCAGGACGATCTTGCGGACAGACTGGCATTCGTAAAAGATTTCTCTGAACTGGGTGAAGCGTTTGAAGAACCAGTGAAAACATATTCATCGGGGATGCGCTCGCGGTTGCAATTCGCCCTCTCGCTTGCCTTCGATTTCGACATCTACATCTCGGACGAAGTCACCGCAGCCGGAGACGCCGCTTTCCGCAAAAAAGCTGCCGATGCCTTCAAAAACATGGCCAACCGCGCTGGACTCATCATGGTGGCTCACGACGAGGGCACGCTCAAAAAGTTCTGCCAAGCCGGAGTTTTGCTTCATGGTGGCAAAGCCCACTGGTTTGACGACATCGGCGAGGCATTCAACGCATATAAGGAAACAATGACAACATGACGGCAACGCAGAATGATGCGGTAAATACCCGGGTTGACAGATTCAGGGCTTATTTCCAGACAGGCTGGCTATCGACCCGCCTTTTCCCGCGCCTGATTCGGCTGACGCTCATCGGGGCAGTGCTGGCGACCGCCTACTGGCTGCTGGTCGCATCCGACCGCTACGTTTCTGAAGCCAGCGTCATCATCCGCAAGACTGACTCAGTCGCGGCGCCCACACCAGATCTGTCCATGCTCATTGCCGGCATTGCCGGGGTCAACCGCAACGACCAATTGTTGTTGCGCGAGTATTTGCTTTCCGTGGACATGCTTAAAAAACTCGATGGAGAGCTTAACCTCAAGGCGCACTACGGCGACTGGGGGCGCGACTGGATCTCGCGCATGTGGCTTACCGACATGGAGTGGTTCCATCGCCATTACCTGTCGCGGGTCGCTATCGAGTATGACGACTACGCGGGCGTGCTGCGCATCAAGGCCCAGGCCTACGACTCGAAGATGGCCAAGGCCATTGCAGACATGCTGGTGCGCGAAGGCGAGCGCTACATGAACCAGATCGGTCACGAGATGGCGCAAACCCAGGTGAATTTCCTGTCCACCCAGGTTGACTTGGCGCAATTGCGCTTTCAGCAGGCCAGCCAAAGGCTCCTGGCTTTCCAAAACAAAAAAGGGCTGCTTTCGCCACAGGCCACGGCTGAAAGTTTGAACGTTCTCATTGCCAAACTCGAAGAACAGCGTGCGCAATTGCAGACCCAGCTGGCCTCCTTGCCGAAAAATCTGGATCGCGATCACCCCAACATCGTGATGCTCAGCCAATCGCTAGCCGCCATCGACCGGCAGATCGGAGAAGAAAAGGCCAAGCTCGCCAATCCGACTGGCAAGACACTGAATACCACCATGGAAGAATTCCAGCGCATGCAAATGGAAGTGACCTTCACGCAGGATCTATACAAAGTTGCCCTCACCGCGTTGGAGAAAGGCCGCATCGACGCCACCCGCATGCTGGAAAAAGTGTCGGTCCTGCAAACACCCACCCTGGCCGAATACCCGATGGAGCCACGCCGCATCTACAACGCCGTCATTACCTTGCTGTTCGGGCTGATGCTGGTGGGCATATTGAAGCTGCTGGAAAGCATCGTTCTCGATCACGTGGATTGATATGAAGGTCCTTACCGTTTTCGGCACTCGTCCCGAAGCCATCAAAATGGCGCCTGTGGTCAAAGCACTGGCTGACCACCCGGATTTTGAAGCTAAGGTCTGCGTCACTGCCCAGCACAGGCAAATGCTCGACCAGGTGCTCGACATCTTCGCCATCCGCCCGGACTTTGACCTGAACCTCATGAAGCCCGGGCAGGACCTTTCCGATATCACCAGCAATGTGCTGCTCGGCATGCGCGATGTGTACCGGCAGTGGCAGCCAGACATCGTGCTTGTGCATGGCGATACCACCACCACGCTGGCCGCCAGCCTGTCGGCCTACTACGCCAAAGTTCGGGTCGGCCATGTCGAGGCAGGCCTGCGCACCCACAACAAGTACTCTCCATGGCCGGAAGAGATGAACCGCCGCCTGGCGGGGGCAGTGACTGACCTCCATTTTGCTCCCACTGCGATGGCCCATGCCAACCTGCTGCGCGAAGGCACAGCGGCTGACACCATCCACATCACCGGAAACACTGTCATCGATGCGCTGCTCGATGTTGTCAACCGCGTACGGGTCGATGGCGCACTCAAGCGTCGCTTTGATTCGCAATTCGATTTTCTTGATCCTGGGAAACGCCTCATCCTGGTCACAGGCCATCGGCGCGAGAACTTTGGTGCTGGCTTCGAGAATATTTGCCAGGCATTGGCTGACATCGCCGCACGCGGCGATGTGCAGGTTGTTTACCCCGTGCACCTCAACCCCAACGTGCAGGAACCCGTGCGTCGCATCCTGTCCGGCATCGCGGACGTCCACCTCATTGAGCCGCAGGACTATCTGCCCTTTGTGTACCTGATGGACCGCAGTGCATTCCTCATTACCGACTCCGGCGGCGTGCAGGAAGAAGCGCCCTCGCTGGGCAAGCCCGTGCTGGTCATGCGCGACACCACCGAGCGCCCAGAGGCCGTCGAGGCCGGGACCGTCAAGCTGGTGGGGACCGACCGCCGCGCCATTGTGCGCGAAGCCAACCGCCTGCTAGAAGACACCGCTGCTTTTGATGCCATGGCGCGCGCCCATAACCCCTATGGCGACGGCCAGGCTGCCGCTCGCATCCGGGACGTTCTCCAGCAACAGATTCGATGAAATTTTCAGAAAGGAGCAAAAAATTGTTTGAAACCATCTCCATGATCGGCCTGGGGTACATCGGTCTGCCTACCGCCACGCTGTTCGCATCACGCAAGAAGAAAGTCATTGGTGTCGACGTGAACCCGCATGCCGTCAGTACCATCAACCAAGGCAAGATTCATATCGTCGAGCCTGAGCTTGACATGCTGGTGCATTCCGCAGTCACAGAGGGCTATCTGCGCGCCACGCTCCAGCCAGAACCCGCCGATGCGTTTCTGATTGCGGTGCCTACCCCCTTTACCGATGGCCATAAGCCCGATCTGAGCTACATCGAAGCCGCCGCCAAGGCCATTGCCCCGGTGCTTGCAAAAGGCAACCTCGTCATCCTGGAATCCACCTCACCCGTTGGCACCACGGAAAAGCTCGCCGACTGGTTGGCCCATGCTCGGCCAGACCTCACATTCCCGCAGCAGGCTACCGAAGCTGCCGACATCCAGATTGCCTATTGCCCCGAGCGCGTGCTGCCCGGCCGTGTGGTTCATGAACTGGTGGCCAACGACCGCGTCATTGGCGGCATGACCTACAAGGCCACCGAAATGGCCTGCGCGCTGTACAAGACCTTCGTCGAAGGTGCGCTAGTGCCAACCAACGCCCGCACGGCCGAGATGTGCAAGCTCACAGAAAACAGCTTCCGTGACGTCAACATTGCCTTTGCCAACGAACTGTCGATGATCTGTGACAAACTCGACATCGACGTCTGGGAACTCATCGCCCTGGCCAACCGCCACCCGCGCGTAAATATCCTGCAACCGGGGGCCGGCGTAGGTGGCCACTGTATTGCCGTGGATCCTTGGTTCATCGTCGATACCACGCCCAACGAAGCTCGCATCATTCGCACGGCGCGCGAGGTCAACGACCACAAACCCGAATGGGTCCTCGAAAAGGTCAAGGTCGCGATTGCCGATGCGCTGACCAAGCAGCCCAGCAAAACAATGGCCGATGTCAAGGTCGCCTGTTTGGGTTTGGCGTTCAAGCCGGATATCGACGACCTGCGTGAAAGCCCTGCTGTCGAAATTACGCAGCACATCGCCAAACTCGGCTGCCAGGTGCTGGCCGTGGAGCCGAACATCGAAAGCCTGCCAGAAAAACTGGGCAAGACCAACCTAGCGTTGAATACGTTCCCGGATGCCTTGAATTCTGCCGATGTTGTGTGTGTGCTAGTCAAGCACAAACCGTTCATTGAAGAGCTCGCCCAGATCCAATCGCATCAATGCGTCATCGATGCCGTTGGCCTATTGGCCTGATTGTGGCAATTCAGTTCGCCCACCTCGACCGCAGGAAGTAACAACAATGACGCTGCCGAAAAAAATTGCGCTGTTCTACGGACATGTTGCCAGCAACATTGGCGATCTCGCCATCAACGGCGGCACGATTAACCTGCTGCGCTCGGTTTTCCCCGGTGCGAATATCGATGTCGTACTCATTGATGCCGATGCCAGCGAGTTTCTTGACGTAGCCAAAAGTTCGTTCGAGGATCAAGGCGACATAAGATTTACCAGCCTCAAGACGCACGGAGAAAAAGCGACTTTGTATCTCCGCTCGCCCCATTTGCTTCTCGAAGAGGCTGGAGTGACAAACGCAGACGTTATCCTGCTCAGCGCAGGGGAACACCTCTTCTGTTACCAGCACGAAGAAAATGCAAAGAGCCTGTTCTGGCGCACATTTCCGGCCTATGCAGCAAAGTTTTTAGGCAAGAAGTGCATCCAGTTGCCTTCCACCCTGGGGCCTTTTGAGACTGAGCGATCATCCGCGCTGTTTTCATCGCTGCTTGATTTGACCGATGCACTCGCTGTGCGTGATGGCCGATCGTTGCAGATGTTAAAGACACGATATGCGGCCGAAAGACCCCTACTTCTTGATCCTGCCTTCTTTCTCGATGCACCAATAGGTGCGGAAGCGCAACAGAAACACGGTGCCACGGCTCTAGTCATGCGATCAGAAGGATGGGGAATCCGCTTATCGAATACTTCACGTAAAGAACAAACCGAGCGCTTCAAGTCAACTGGATATGAAGCCAGCAAGGCATTTGCCTTTTCCCTGGATTTCGCCACGCGTTTATTGAACACAACCGATGAGGCGCTACGCGTTTTTGTCCAAACGACCGCAGATCAGGAACTGGCAGAGGAGCTAGGCAAACGTCTGCCGGAATTCATCGAATCTGGCCGTTTGACGATCGAAAGCCCGTGCTCGGTACAAGACTATCTTCGGCGACTGTCAGATGTGGATCGTGTCGTTGCCAATCGCTTTCATGCGCTGATCCTCGGTTTGGTGGCAAACCGACAGGTCTATGGCCTCTCTTTTGATGCCCATGGTCACAAAATCCCTGGGCTCTTCAACCAGCTTGACGTCACTGGACGCTACCACAACCTCTCACGTACCGAGCCTATGGCGGCCGTTACAGCCGTGCTGGATGAGATTGCGAGAGAAACCAGTGGTGATCAGAATTCGCTGCAGGAACGTGTCGAGAAATTACGACGTGACACTGTTGCGTGGCTGGATAACGCACTTCAGAAACCGACAGCCACCGCTGATGCCCGGCAACTGCTCACAGCATCTGTTGCGCTCTCTGATTTCGCAGACGCCCAGTTGAGAGCTTCGGTTGAGGGGAATGCGAAAAAACAGATTGAACTGACCAAGAAATCGGCACAGGCCAAGGAAGCGCAATGGGCGCAGCAGCGGCAGCAACTGGAGGACGAACTGTCGAGAGCGACGGCCACCCACCAAGCTGCTCTCGAAGAGCTTCAGGCGGCCAGCGCCGATGCCCAGGCCAAGGAAGCGCAATGGGCGCAGCAGCGGCAGCAACTGGAGGACGAACTGTCGAGAGCGACGGCCACCCACCAAGCTGCTCTCGAAGAGCTTCAGGCGGCCAGCGCCGATGCCCAGGCCAAGGAAGCGCAATGGGCGCAGCAGCGGCAGCAGCTGGAAGTTGAACTGTCGGGAGCGACGGCCGCCCACCAAGCCGCTCTCGAAGAGCTTCAGGCGGCCAGCGCCGATGCCCAGGCCAAGGAAGCGCAATGGGCGCAGCAGCGGCAGCAACTGGAGGACGAACTGTCGAGAGCGACGGCCACCCACCAAGCTGCTCTCGAAGAGCTTCAGGCGGCCAGCGCCGACGCCCAGGCCAAGGAAGCGCAATGGGCGCAGCAGCGGCAGCAACTGGAGGACGAACTTGTTGCTACTGCCGCAGAAAATCAGCGGCTCTCTGCCGTCAATCAGGCACAACTCGAAGCCTTGCAACTTGAGTTGCCAAATACCTTGAGCAACAAGCTGGGCCAGGCCTTGATTGAGGGAGTCAACTCCCCATCCGCAGTAATCAAACTGCCGCTTAGGCTTTACAAACTCTGGCGCGACGCGAAATCACAGCAGCCGCCAAAGACTCTGGGTGGGGACTCGTTCAGTGAAGTGCTTGCAGCATTTGAAAACGGTGGATTCGATGCGGTGGAAAAGCTTTTTGCAAATCCCCCTCTCTCGCCGTCCGTTATAGCCAATGGCTACACGGCGCTGGCACGTCACTTGAAGCATACCGATGTCGATCAAGCCGGCGAAGCCGCACGCCTTGCCTACATGGCTGACCCCAAGCCTTTCCGCCGTAAGTGGCTGGCGTTCAGACTTAATGAAGCGGGTAAGGTGCTTGAAGCAGGGTCTCTACTTGACTCGCTTCCCGTGGATATTGATTTTTCGCCCTCGGAAACGGATCGCGCAGCGGGGATTCGTAGTCATGCACAGAGAGAGCGAGAACTTGCTTCGTTTTCAATGAACGGTTCGCAAAAGAGAATGGCGGCTGCTTGTGTATTTACACCGGCCATGGCTGCTTCTAACAATGAACATTCAATCGATACAACATTGGTTTCTGATGACCAAATTGTGGCGAGGGGCAGAACTGAAGGCGCGGAAGTAATTTGCCATGAGATTATGCAGGCTTTTAAAGATGACCCTGAGGCGTGTACCTATGAGCTGATCCGCGTTGGAAAGTTGATTCGAAATGAAGGTTTGCACGAAATAGAATACGAACTGATTAAGGCCGCTTTTCGAGTAAACCCAACTGTTAGCGTGTTGTGTGAATTTGTCGCAACTGCGGAGAGAACAAAACACGTCGAAGAAGCGTGTCAGGCAATTCTTGATGTCGAGGTAAGCCAATGCGAATCTCTGACTGAGGCGGAGTCGAAAAAATTGGCTCAGCTTAGACGTTCCATGTCCTATCGGCTTGCATTGATAAAAAAGGTACCTCAGAAACGACAATTAGCGTTTCCCCCTGTAGCAAGGCGCTTGTGCTATGTACTGCACAATTCTTTGCCATACTCCTCCGGCGGCTACGCGACCAGGGCTCAGGGCGTGGCAAATGGCTTGGTCGAGGCAGGTTTCGAAGTAATTGCGCTCACTCGGCCAGGATTTCCTCTCGACATTAAGAAAGAATTAGCTTCAACTGATGTGCCAGATTTTGATGAGATAGAAGGCATCAAATACATGCGCGCACTGCAACCTCTTCGACGTGGTCGATCCATGTATGAATATGTGATGCAGTCAGCTGATGTATTAGAAAGGCAATTTCGTGAATTGAGGCCAGAATTTGTTCTTGCGGCATCAAATCATGTTACCGGGCTCCCGTCACTAATTGCCGCGCGTCGACTTGGAATTACTTTCATGTATGAGGTTCGTGGCCTCTGGGAAGTAACCCGACTATCTCGTGATGCTCCATTTTTGGATTCAGCAGAGTTTGCGGTTATGAGCCTACTTGAGGCTGCTGTGTGCAAGGCGGCAGATCATGTTTTTACATTGACCGAGCCAATGCGTGAGGAGTTGATCATAAGGGGGGTGGAATCAGCCAAGATCGATCTGCTTCCTAACTCGTGTGATCCGGTGCGTTTCGTGCCGCAGGAGAGGGATCATGATTTGGCAAATCGGCTGAGCATTGCGCAAGACATTCCGGTGATTGGTTATATCGGCACTTTTGTTGATTATGAGGGGCTTGAAGACCTAGCGAGTGCTTGTGCTTTGCTAAAACAGCAAGGTATCGAATTCCGGTTATTGTTGGTCGGCAATGAGAATGCCTCGGGGCAGGATCGCGGCCCGATTACGGAACAAATTGCCCATATTGCGAATTCAAACGGTTTTGCAGAGTGGCTTGTTATGCCTGGGCGTGTGCCCCATGAAGAGGTCGAAAGTTACTATTCACTGATTGATATTGCGCCGTTCCCACGCAAACCTTGGCCTGTATGTGAGATGGTTTCGCCAATGAAACCCCTTGAAGCGTTTGCAATGGAAAAAGCGGTGGTGGTCTCCAGCGTTCGCGCATTGCAAGAAATGGTCAAGCATGAGGAAACAGGCTTGGTCTTCGAGAAAGGCAATGTAAAAAGTCTGGCCGATGTACTGGAACGTCTGGTGGCAGATCCGGCGCTTCGTCGGACCCTTGGCAAGAACGCACGTAAGTGGGTCCTAAAAGAAAGAACTTGGGCAGCAAGCACCGAGATTCTTGCATCCTATGTCAGGGGGCTCTCGCAAGCTCCATCTCCGATTGTTGTGAAGACCATGCCCGTTTGGTGGCAAACTGTTCCCTCCGAATTCCGGGATCGATGCCACTTTAGGGACATCACTGAATGGAATTTATCAAATGTGGCAAAGGACCTGAAGAGCGAATATGAATCGCGATTTGGCAAGGATTCCGTGGCTAAAAAAATCCCGTTTAGCAATTGGCAACGTGCCGATATTTGCAGTCAACTCATTGCAAGTGACAGCCCCACAAGTGTGTTGGACATAGGCAGCGGACTCGGTGAATTCGTAAACATTTTTTCGAGCACCAACCCCACTGTTCCAATCGCGTCGGTCGATGTAAAGGACTACGCGCTCTGGTTTGATCGCACAGGGCGCGTGGAGCGAATATACAAATCGATATTCGATCTGGGCAGTGATGAAGTCCGCGATGTGGTGACCTGTTTTGAGGTCATCGAGCACCTACCGCCTGAGCGGCTTGATGAGGCAATTAGAACCCTGCGTTCTCTGGCGAAGAGAAAATTGTTTGTCTCGGTTCCCTTTATGGAGCCATTACCCCTATCAAAAGGCCATCACTCTCGCTTTGAAGACAGAGATCTTCTAAAACTATTCCCAGATGCCAAGTTCACAATTTTCAGTAAAGGGGGTAAGTCGCCGAATAAGGTTCTGGCTTGGATCATGTGCGAAATAGATTGCGAAACTGAGTGATGGTGCTGCCGCGATGACGTTTCAGATGTATGTCGACGAAGACGGCATCCCCTTCAGCGACTATGGAAGCTATCAAGGGGTGGACATTGGCCGACAGCGTAGCATTCTCGCCGTTGCCGAGCGCGGACTGTGGTACTGGAACAATTACCACCGAGGAGACTCGCCCCCTGTTTTTCTGAGTTATGACTGGGACCGCTGGCCCCGCAATCGTGCGGAATGCGAGCCACGGGATGCGTCGGTTGCGCAGCGGATGTTGATCGCCTGTGCCGATTGGCTACTCAACAACATCCAGACATGTGGAGACTATTGCGTTTGGGCGTACCCGTATCCCTTTTCCTATCAGACCAAGCCCGGCTGGCGTTCGGCCCAAACCCAAGCGGTTGGACTGCAATTGCTGGTCAGAGCTCATGAGATTACGGGGGAACACAAATATCTGACGTCACTCAATGGCTTGCTTGCCGCTTTCAGGGTGGACCTGCGCGATGGGGGCCTCTGCACGATAACTGAGTCGGGCAACGTCTGGTTTGAAAAAATGGCGGACAAGGACAATCTGCAGCCAAAGGTGCTGAATGGCATGTTGTTCGCCTTGATTGGCCTGCGGGATATCGGTGAGCGTGCAAAAAGCAGCGAGGCCATGCAACTTACGGACTTGGGAATGCGTGCCGCTGCCGAATATTTGCCGCGATTTGATTTGGGCGACTGGTCCGCCTATGACATTCATGGCAAGCGAGCCTCACCACACTATCACGCCGTTCATATCAAGCAGTTGGAGATATTGGCTACCTTTGCACCGCAAGAGGAATTCGCCGTATTTCGTGATCGATTTTCGAAATACACGCAGCTTGTAAAGGCTAAGAATCTGCGAGCTGCAGCGGTACCAATAGCCCAATCTGCTCCTTCCGCCACGCCCTCTGAAGAGCTGCGTGCCAGGCAAATTGCTCCTGTAGGCAGCCGAGCTGTGTCGAGTAAAGGTCGCTATGTGATGCTGACGGTTGATACAGAGGCTTTACCCAAGCGTGCTGAGCAAGATCATGTAAAGCGATTGATTTGGGGGCAACATGACAAGGGCACGGCTGGCATTCGCGAAATATGTTCTGTGGCCGATGAGGTGGACGCCAAACTGGTTTTCTTCGTAGATGCCTGTGGAGCGTACGCACAAATTGATCAAGTGGCTGAAGTTGTGCGCTGGCTGGATGGCGCGGGGCACGACGTGCAGCTGCATGCGCACCCGGAGTATTTGCCAGAGGCCTTTTGGAGGGAGCATGGGTTCAAGTTCCGCCCACGCTTCCTTAATCAATATGGTGCCGATAAGGCAGCCTTCACTATCAAGCACTTCGGCAAGTTCATTTCCGACCTGACGGGTAAGCCAATACGGGCATTTCGCGCGGGATCCTTCCGCTGGAATGCGGACACGATTCGCGCGCTGGGTGAAGCGGGTATCCCGCTGTCTTTCAATAACTCGATGAACGCGTACATCGGGGAACAGTGCACCTACAGTGAAGCGACCAACCAGCCCTACGTCTGGTCGAACGGGGTGATTGAAGTGCCTGCGACGGAACGGCGGTTTTATTCGGCATTCGGCAAGGATTGGTGGGGGCGTTTGCAGTTTCCGGTTCTGCAGGATTGGCGCAATCCCCCTTGGCGGGTACTGTGGCCGCATACAGCGGGTAGGGATAGTTCGTTTCTCGTCTTGCTTTTGCATTCTTGGTCTTTGCTGTATTGGGACGAAAACGGCCATGCAACCTATCGGGACGATAAGCGGCTGGAAGATTTTCGCAAGCTGGTGCGCAAGCTGGCGAAGGATTACGACATCATCACGACAGCCGACTTTCTGGATCTACATGCGCGCGGCAAGATCAAGACAACGCACACGGTGGATTTGACCTTGGCAGATATTGTGTCGGTGGCTCATGAAAAATCTCCTGCAAAGACAACGCCATGAGCATCATTCCAAGATTTATGGCCTTGGTATTGTTGGTCGGCGTATTAGCCAATGGGTGGGCAGATGAAATGACGATATTTGTCAGCCCATCGGGTAGCGATGCGCGTAAAGGTGGCAACGTGGCTGATTCCGTTGCTTCTATTGGGCGCGCGGTGAGGTTGGCTGAGGTTGCGCCACCCAGAACGGATCGGGTAAAGATTGTTTGCTTGCCGGGTACGTATCTTGCGCAGAGAGTTGAAACTGCAGGCAATCCAAATCAGGTACCCATATTGATTACAAGCGAAGATGGTGGGCGTGCTGTTTTCGACGGAAATGGCGAAGGCGGGACATGGATGGTACTCCGACAAAGCGGCGGCAACCCGGCCAATATCATTATTGATGGCATTGTTGTCAGAAACTACGTCACAGCAATTAGCATGACAGGAGACCGAAATAACTCTTCGCGCTGGGCGGGCGGTATAGAGATTCGCAATAACAAATTTTCCCATATCGGAGACATTGCCCGTATTGGCGCAAAGCCTTCTACCGCCGCAATCCGGCTGGTAAATGCTGATCGCAACGTGATAGTCGGAAACGAGTTCGTTCATATTCGGAATGACAAGTCTTGTGCGCTCTTGCATGCGATATATGTTGCACATGGGTCAACAAATAACCTCATCGAGGGTAACGCGTTCATCGACTCCTGCGGCGATGCAATTCGGTTTCGCGATGGCTCCGATAACAACATTGTTCGTGACAATATCTTTACCGATGCATGGGCAAGCAGTCCTGTGTCTGATTGGTTTTGCAATCAAGATCGACGTGGCGACTGCACGAAGGGGTCGGGCGAGTGTCCGTCGTTGAACAACTTACTTGAAGCAAACAGGGTGGTTTCACGTAAGTTGCCAAAACCGGACATTTTCATCCCTTGGGGTGGTGAGCCGCCTGCAGGTTGCAACATCGGTCAGCGAGCGATCATTCGATGATCGGTTTGTTTATTCCTCGCAGTTTGCCCTGGCGGAAGACTGCTGCACATGAACCCTGGCTCGCTCTCAACCGTGTGCTGACTTTTCACGCGCTCAAATGGCGGCTGAGACAACGGGCTAGCCAAGCCAAGTACGCGCCCGATCCGGCGAGCGTGTTGTACGTGGCCGCTAGCGCATTGCCCTACCACACGAGTGGCTATACCACCCGCACGCATGAGGTGATCCGTGCGTTAGGTGCGGCGGGTGCCCGTGTGCATGTGCTGACGCGTCCGGGCTACCCGTGGGACCGTAAAGACCGCCAGCAGGATGCGGGGGGCGATGAAACCACAGTGGATGATGTGCGCTACCTGCATGCCGACCGCCCATTCAACAATCGCCCGGTATTGCACTATGCCTTGCAGGCGGCGCGGGTGGCGGCAGAAGTTGCGGCGCACCAGCGCGTGGCAGTGATTCACGCCGCATCCAACCATGTGAATGCGTTGCCGGCGCTGCTGGCGGCGCGGCAGCTGGGTATTCCTTTTCAGTATGAGATGCGTGGCCTGTGGGAGCTGACCCGCATTTCGCGCATGCCGGAATACGAAAATTCACAGGCTTACAAGCAGGGCCTGCAGCTTGAAGGACTGGTGGCGCGCCACGCGGACAAATTGTTCGTCATTTCTGAGCAGTTGGGCAACTATGCGCGGGAGCACTGGGGTGTTGATGGCCATCGCATGGAATTGCTGCCCAACTGCGTGAGCCCCGAGCGTTTCACGGTGGCGGATGCGCGCGAGGTAGAGCCGCAAAGCATCGGCTATGCCGGTTCGCTGATTGGCTACGAGGGGCTGGACACGCTGATCGAGGCTGTTGATAGGCTTTCCAAGGCAGGGCATCCGGTGCGTGTGCACATCATCGGTGACGGTGAGGCGCGTTCTCAATTGGAGGCGCAGGTTCAGCGACAGGGGCTGGCCCATCGAATTCATTTCCTTGGCAAGCTGCCGCCGGCGGCAGCGCGCGAGGCGCTTGCGCGCTGCGCCGTGGTGTGCATACCACGCAAGCCGTTCAAGGTGTGCGAGATCGTGCCGCCGATCAAGCTGGTGGAGGCATTGGCAATGGGCAAGCCGGTGATCGTGCCGGATTTGCCGGTGTTTCGCGACGAGATGGGCACTAACCCCGCAGGGTGGTTTTTTCGGGCGGGTGACGCGGCCGATCTGGCGCATGCCATCACGATGGCGCTGGGTGATCAGGCCGCGCTGGGCGTGTTGGGGCGGCGCGCAAGAGAATACGCCACCACGCACCGGCGCTGGCATGATTTTGTGACCAAGGCGCTGCCAACGGCGCAGGGTGAGGGCTAAATGGTCGGTCGCGTTATTCGAAAGCTGAGCCCTCTGATCTACAACTATCCGCATGTGGCGGAGGACGTTGTGCAGCCAGGCGCGTTCGGCCGCTTGAAGGTCGCGCTCGTTACCGATCATTTCACGGCCGATTGCTTGTCTGCAGAGTGCCGGGTTCGGGCCATGATGCCAGGCAATTTCGGGGAGGTCATTGGCGAGTGGAAGCCCGATCTGGTTTTTGTGGAGTCGGCCTTTCATGGCGCCAAGGGCAGCTGGCGCTATAAGCTGGCCAAGCAGCCCAGGTGGCTGCGTCTGGGGCAGCCCAAGGCCATCTACCGCCTGATTGAGTTTGCAAGAAGCCGTGGCGTCCCCACTGTCTTCTGGAACAAGGACGACGGCGCCTTTTTTGATGCGTTCATTGATGTAGCCAAGGCGGTCGACTTTGTTTTTACAGCCGACAAGGAGTGCATTGCGCGTTATCGTCAGCAGGTGCCCAAGCATGTACCGGTGAATACCCTGACCATGCCGTACCAGCCGGCATTTCACAGCTTTACCGGCTTCAACTTCTCGCGCAAAGAGGCCTGCTTCACGGGCAGCTATTACCGGCGCATTCTGGATGAGCGCAGGCGTTTTCTCGACATGGTGTTCGATGGCTGCGAGGCCGCTGACCTGAGGCTGAATGTCTTCGACCGGAACCACGATCGCTTGTCGCGGTACTTTGAGTTTCGCTTTCCAAAGCGGAGTCAACTGCGCGTTAATGGCGGGGTGCCGCACAGGGAGACCGCACAGATCTACAAGAGCCATGTGGTGTCGATCAATGTGAATTCCATCACCGACTCCGAGACGATGTGCTCCCGCCGCTTGCTGGAAATCCTGGCCTGTGGCGGCATCGCCGTGACCAACGCCAGCCGTGCCGTGGACCGTCACTTCAGTGCGTTCTGTCATGTGGTGCATACGCCTGAGGAAGCATTCGATCTGTTTTCACGGCTGCGGCATGGTCCTTCGCCGGACGATATGGCGCGCGCCGAAGCGGGCGCCACGTATGTACGGCAGCACCATACATGGGCGCACCGGCTGGAAGAAATTTGCAACATCGTGAAGGTTTGAGGCGGGTTGGTCACGATGCTTGTCTTTCTTTCGTATGTGGCTCAGACCATTTTTTTGCTGGTGGTGGCTTTTTTCGCGGTTTATGTGTTGCTGGAACTGCGTGTCTTGCTGATTTCGCGCAAGGTGGAGCGACGCAAGCTGACGGAGCTCGCCCAGCCATCCTCCTCTGGAGGGGGCGAGTTCTGCCCGGCCGTCAGCGTGTTGCTGCCGGTCTGCAATGAGTCGGCCGTGGTACAGCGCTTGATCGATGGAGCGTGTCGCTTGCGTTATCCATCCGAGGCACTGGAGATTCTGGTGCTTGACGACTCGTCTGATGGCACCTCTGCGCTGGCACAAGAGAAGGTTGATCAATATGCCGCTCAGGGCATCAACATCCGGCTCATCCGGCGCCAAAGCCGCAAGGGTTACAAGGCCGGCAACCTGGTCCATGGCATTCGACAGTCTTCGGGCGAGTTTTTTGCGATCTTCGATGCAGATTTCGTGCCGCCGGAAGATTTTCTGCTGAAAACCATGCCTTGCTTCAAGGACCCTCGATTGGGTTTCCTGCAAACCGGGATCGGTTATGAAAACCGTGACAAGTCGTTTCTGACCCGCTTTCAAGCCATGGAAATGGGGCACCAGCAATATGTGACGGTGGGCCTGAGCGAAGATGGCGACATGGCTTCTCTTTCTGGCAGTTCGTGCGTGTGGCGCAAGGCGTGTGTCGAGGCGCTTGGTGGCTGGAACGATTCGACAGTCACCGAAGACGTCGATCTCGGCTACCGGGCGCAGATCGGCGACTGGCATTACGCCTATTTGAGAGATGTTGTCTCCATGTCGGTGTTGCCGGAAACCGTTAGCGCGTTTCGCGTTCAGCGCGAGCGTTGGGGGCGCGGGCTGATCCATAGCGCGTTCAAGCATGCGCGGCAGATGCTCCGCCAGCCGATGCCTTTGATGAAGCGCCTGCATGCGATCTCTATGATGTTCTCTTCGCTGCTGCTTGCTTCTATTCACGTGCTGGTGCTGCTGACGCTACCGCTCAATTACCTCGTCGACTTTGAGGGGGATACGATCAATTGGGTCGCGTTGGCCTTTTTCGGGTTAGTGGCCGTATGGGCCCTCGACAATGCTTTTGGGGCGCGCCGCGGGGCACGCTTTGAGGACAGGCCGGGCATTCTGCGCACGCTTTGGGATACCTATCTGTATGTCGCCATGTTCCTGCCCATGGCCTGGTACTACTTTGCGGGTGGCGTGCGCGCACTGTTCGGCGTGTATGGCGATTTCCACCGCACGCCGAAGGGACAAGACGAACATGGAGCTCAGTTGCCGCCGGTTAACACCGTGTTGCTTGTCGGCGAGGTGGTGACCTTCCTCTACTCGCTGCTGGCGATGTGGGTGGCCCTGGGAAAAAAGAACTACTTCCTGATCCCGATGAACTGCACCGTCTGCGTGGGGTTCGGCATGGTGCTGTACTGGTCGTGGCAGGAAAGGCGCCGTCATGCACACGCATAAGACGATTCTGATCACCGGGGCAACCAGCGCGATCGGTGGGGCATTGGCTGAGGTCTATGCCCGGCCGGGCACAACGCTTTACTTGCACGGTCGAAGTGAAGCGCGTTTGTTGGAGGTCGCTGCCACCTGTAGCGCGAGGGGAGCCAAGGTGTACACGCGGCTTCTCGACATGCGCAACTTCGCCGAGCTGAGGGGTTGGTTGGAGGGTCTGGGTCCGCTTGACCTCGTGGTCGTCAATGCCGGCATGAACACCCATATCGGTCCGGCGGGCGAGCCAGAACCGTGGGCTGAGGTCGAGGCGTTATTGGATGTCAATTTGAAGGCGGCGATGGCGATTGTTCAATCGGTATTGCCGGCCATGAGAGCGCGAGGCAGTGGCCAAATTGCCTTGGTCAGTTCTCTGGCAGCCTATTTTGGTCTGCCTGTGACTCCCTCCTATTGCGCGACCAAGGCCGGACTTAAAGCGTACGGTGAATCGCTGCGTGGTTGGCTGGCGCCGGAAGGGATCAAGGTCAACGTGATCATGCCGGGCTATGTGAAGTCACCGATGTGCGACGACATGCCCGGGCCGAAGCCATTTTTATGCACACCAGAACGGGCAGCGAAGGCAATCCGGCACGGCTTGGAGCGCGACAAAGCCCGTATCAGCTTTCCCTTTCCATTGAATTGGGGGACTTGGTGGTTGGCGGTATTGCCCGCGGCTGTCTCAACCCGCATCGTGCGCTGGCTGGGGTATGGCGGACATGGTGATTGAGGCGCCATTCCTTTCGGTGCTTGCCGCATCGCTGGCAGGGCTGGTGTTGTCAGTCGTGATCGAGCGGCTGATGATGCCGCGCCCGTCGTTGATAAAGCCTTGGGCAGCGTGGGCCTTGCATGGGGGATTGTGGTTGTCCGCCCATGCCGCATTGACCCTGGTGCTGGGGCGCCCCTGGTTCGCCGCCGCCGCCGTGTCGGCCTTTATGCTGATGCTGGTGCTGGTGAACAATGCCAAGTTCAAGGCCTTGCGCGAGCCGTTCGTTTTCCAAGACTACGAGTATTTCACCGATGCGATCCGGCATCCACGCCTTTACATTCCGTTTCTGGGTTGGTGGAAGTTCCTCGGCGCGGTAGCAGGTTTTGTTCTGGCCGTGGGCATCGGACTCTGGGGCGAGGCGGCACCTGAGCAGCGGTTTGCCTGGTCTGGCCAGCTGGGCGGCATTGCGGTCGTCGCCGGTGTTGGCCTGGTACTCCTGTTTGTCGCGACTCGTCGCCCGCTGCCTGTCAGTTTCGATCCCGACAAGGATGTGAAAACACTCGGTTTCCTGGCGTTCCTCTGGCGATATGCCGAAGAGGAAAGCACATCCTTGGCAGTCGCATCCCCATTCGATTTTCTTCTTGCGGAGCCTATCCAGGGCGACTTGCCACATCTGGTTGCGGTACAAAGCGAATCGTTCTTCGACCCACGATTACTGTACCCGGGCATCCGCAACGATGTGCTGGCGGAGTTCGATCGCCTGCGGGACGATGCTGTGGCCCACGGCAAGTTGAAGGTGCCGGCCTGGGGCGCCAATACGGTTCGTACCGAGTTCGCTTTTCTCACTGGGATTGCCGAGGATAGGCTGGGCGTGCATCGCTTCAATCCGTATCGGGCGGTTGCGGGCGGCTTGGGGCTGCCATCTTTGGCTACGTATTTGAAACGCTTGGGCTACCGCACCATTTGCATACATCCTTACCCGGCGAGCTTTTATCAGCGCGACCGCGTTTACCCGCGGCTCGGCTTCGACGAGTTTCTGGATATTCGCGCATTCGACGACACGATGCGCTTCGGCCCTTACATCGGCGATGCAGCCGTGGCCGACAAGGTTGCCGCACTCTTGCGTGAGTCCAGGGATCCGGTATTTGTCTTCGTCATCACGATGGAGAACCATGGGCCACTGCATCTCGAGCGGGTAGCACCCGGCGATATCGATGCGCTCTACACCGCAGCGCCGCCGGATGGCTGCGACGACTTGACCATTTACATTCGCCACTTGCGCAACGCAGATCAGATGATCGCGAAACTACGTCAGACGCTTGATCGATGCGAACGACCGGCCAGCCTGTGCTGGTTTGGTGACCATGTGCCGATCATGCCTTCGGTCTATGAGACCTTTGGTGCGCCGAATGGGGACGTCGAGTATGTTTTCTGGAGCAATAAGAACCCCCCGCGCCCTCGCGTTGTAAATTTGGTAGCGCATGACTTGCCGATGGCGTGGCTACGGGGTGCTGGCTTGATCGAGATACCTTAACCCACGCATGTGGGCGTGGCCCTCATAACTCCGCGTGCTTCCGCACCAACCCGCAGGCGTTATTGAGGAACGTTCGATGGAGTGCTAAACTCCACCACCAGATCAAAACCGTTGTCTCCGAAAGGGGCAACGGTTTTTTCTTTGTTTGACTGTGTCATGTCAAACGACTGCCGCCATGTCCCGTGCGGCGATGCGCCCCCCATTCGACTG
>Ga0255208_1000064_pt1 | contig 28583 bp, 27 predicted proteins | sample Miss_Miss_RepB_8_FD_183623 | JGI IMG/M metagenome (GOLD analysis project Ga0255208, IMG submission 183623) | Freshwater microbial communities from Mississippi River, Louisiana, United States - Miss_Miss_RepB_8d | ecosystem: Environmental > Aquatic > Freshwater > River | place: USA: Louisiana...
GCATCAGATCGCGATGAATATTGCGCAATTGAAGCCATTAAGGCCGTTGGCCTTTTCGCTGAACCTTCAGAGCCTGCAGCCGATTGGAAAGAGGCGCCGTTGTGATATTTGTTAGAGCAGGCTAGACCGTGCCTTTCGCTTGGCTCTGGTTTGCTCCGCGTTCAATAACGATATCCAAGTCAGTCAGTCCTTCCGCATGGTTGCTTTCGGACTGGGTTATCAGGACCGACAAACGTGACCCGCGAAGTCCAGCGATAACCTCAGAGAGGCGTTGGGCTAAGGCGGGTGCAACGCCTTCAAAAGGTTCGTCGAGTAGCAATAGCTTGGTACCAACAGCTAAAGCTCTTGCCATCGCAACAAGTTTTTGTTGGCCGCCCGAGAGCAAAAGTGCCTTGCGATCACGCATGATCTTAAGCTCGGGCAACACCCGATAAACCAATTCGAGCCGTTCTTCAGCGACCAGCGTACGTGACACCCAAATCGGTAAGAGAATATTTTCTTCAACGCTTAGTTCGGGTACTAGTCCGCGATCCTCGGGCATGTAGCCGATTCCCTCTGCTGCTCGTTTGTGCAAGGGCATATGGATAAGTGACGTACCGTTCCATTCGATGAGACCCTGTACGGGCTTTAAGTGGCCCATAATCGTACGCATTAAGCTGGTTTTGCCTGCTCCGTTTCTCCCTGTCAAGCTCAGCATTTGCCCCTCGTAGATATCGAGTGAGAAACCACGCAAGGCGTTAACTGCTGCAATCACCACGTGAATCTGATCAATATGCAGCAGAGGATTATTGGCCGAATGCTTCATTTACGCCGACCTGTTACATAAAGTTGTACTTGCTCATCAGCAAGGACATCCGCTGGCGAAGCGTCCGCGATGACGCGACCGCTATAAAACGCGATAACCCGTTTCGAATATCGCTGGACGATTTCCATATCGTGTTCGACAAATAGAACGCTCACGCCCTCGCTTTCGAGTGCAGCAGATACTGTGTCCATCATTGGGAACTTCTCATCCACCGACACCCCGCTCGTGGGCTCATCAAGTAGCAAGAGTTTTGGCGTTGCGGTGAGAGCCATGGCGATGTCAAGAAGTTTACGCATACCGCCTGGCATCTCAACGACTTTTCGATCGCAATACGCGTGAAGGGCAAATCGCTCAAGTAGTCTTGTGGCGCTGTCGATTGCTTCAGCGCGATGCGAAGATCTCGTGAACGAAAGTTCGCTCTGCGAGCATGCTATGGCAACCAGCATATTATCGAGCACAGAGAGCTGAAGGAAAACTTGCGGGATTTGGAAGGACCGGGCTATGCCTTGCTTTGTTACTTCCCTCGGCGATAGTTTGCTTATGTCCTTGCCGAGAAACTCGATCGAACCAGCGTCTGGCTTGAGATAGCCTGTAACCATATTGGCAAAAGTAGTCTTGCCAGCCCCATTACTCCCAATAAGGCTAACCCGTTCATTTGAGGTAATGGTGATCGAGACATCGTCTGCCGCCGTCACCGCGCCAAACGACTTTCTCAAACCCTTCGTATGGAGTAGCTGACTCATCGTTTATCGCTCCTTTGCCTGTTACCAATCCAAAGCGACCCTAGACCCTGTGGTAGGAAGCGAATCACGATCAGGAGGAATAAACCCAGTGCAAGTTGCCAGGTATTTGGGAAATACAGTGCAGAGAAAGAACGTACAAGTTCAAGAACGAAGGATGCAAGATACACGGCAGCAACACTGTGGTGACCAGCCAGGATCGCCGCAAAGACGAGCTCGCCAGAGGTAGTCCAATAACTGAAATTGGGCTCAATATGGCCTAGCGTAAGACCCGTGAGTGCGCCGCCAATGCCGGCAAGAAATGCAGCCACGACGAAGTCGGTACCGATCATCCTCTGAACCGAACTTCCTAGGTACTCAACGCGAAGCTCGTTTTCGCGAATGGCCAACGCCACAAGGCCGCGTGACGAGTCAAAGTAAATCCGCATCATGATCGAAAGAGCTCCGACGAAGGCGAGCGAAAGCCAGAACATGCCTAGGTTGGCCATATCTGGCGGAAGCTCCATGCCCAAGATCTGTGGACGGGCAACATTAAATCCATCCGAGCCACCAAGGGTTTCGGTTTTAACCAGGATGCCGTAGAGCACCATGGATAGTGATAGCGTTAACATGGCGAAGAATATGGCGCGGTAGCGGGCAAGGAGAGGCGCGAAGGGCAGGGCAAGCAAGGCGGATGCTAAGCCCCCCGCTGGAACCAGTACCAAGGCGTCGTTGATGCCTGCATGTTTTGCAAGTAAGGCTGCGCAATAAGCACCACTAGCGAAAACCATGCCTTGGCCGAAAGAGACGACACCACTGCGCATCATTAGCACAATACCAAGTGTGACAATGCCATGAGAAGCTGCCATCGTGGCAGGAAAGAGGAGCCACTTTGGGCTCCAGATCGACGCAAGTGCGATGACCGCTATGCTTACCATTCCAAGTGAAATCGTTCTGAACATCAGCTGTCTCAAATCTTTCGTGCCTGAACCCGCTGGAATAGTCCTTCAGGTCTAAACACAAGAACGATCGCCATGGCGACGTAAATACTAAAGAGTTCCGCTGCAGGCCAGGTGTGAACCGCCAGCGCCCGAGCAAGACCAACTATCAGTGCCCCGATAGCGGCACCTTCAATAGATCCAAGCCCACCGATAATTACCACCGCAAACGAAACAATAATCACGCCAACCGATAATCCCGGCTGCACAGAGATCATAGGCGCGGTAAAGGCGCCGCCTAGAGCGGCTAGAAAAACACCAATCAGAAACGCAACGGTATAGACTTTGGAAACATTGACGCCCATGCTAGATGCAATTTCTGGATTATGAATCACAGCCAGTACTACCTTGCCGCTACGGGTTCGATTTAGACCCCACCATACTGCCGCGCCGCAAACAGCGGCCAAAACGATGAGCATGAGATCGTAGCCAACATAAGAAAGCGGACCAAAACTCAGATTACCGAATAAACCATAGGGCTCGGTAACGTAAAAAGGGTTTGCGCCCCAGATAAGCTTGGTCACGTCCTCCAGAATCAAGAATAGCGCGTAGGTTACCAAGACGAGCAACACTTCATCACGCCCGTAGAAGACTCGAAGTAATCCTCGTTCGGTAAGTGGCGCCAAAATGGCAGCGGTTGCAACGCCAGCCATAAGTAAAGCGATTAGGGACCATTCGGGTGCTAGGCCCATCGACCCAAACCATGAAACGAGGCTTGCCGCTGCGTAGGCGCCGACCGCGTAAAAGCTTCCATGGGCGATATTGAGGATTTTTAGGACACCGAAAACTAAAGTGAGGCCGAGCGCCACCACAAATAGCCATGAGGCATAAGTGATGCCGTCAACCAAAATCGTAAGCGCCAGCATAGTCGCTTAATCCGTTATAAATGTACTGATATTGGCTTGATGCCAGTATCAGCATCAAGCGGTTGCGAATCTAAGCGGGAAGCGCGAGCAAAGTCTGCCCGAGCTTCCCGAGCTACGGTTCAAACTTTTAAGCGGATCATGGCATTGTTAGCTCGTGCTTTAAGGGCACTTGGCACCCTTAAATCCGCCATTGATCCAGTCTTCAGCCTTCATACCGGCCGGAGGGTTTACACACTCAGCAGGAAAACGCGCAATATCAACAAGGGTGACCATTTTTTTCCCTGCATCCCACTTGGTACGCGCTATAGCAGTGTCTTGAATCGCCTGGTGTCCTTTGCCGAGAACCATTCTGATTTTCCCAGCAGGAGAGTCCCACTCATGACCACGAAGCGCCGCAGCAACCTGCTCCATGCTTGGCTTCTTTCCGTTGTTCGCTGCCATGGCTTTCTCGACAGCTGACTTCAGTCCAAAGAGAGCTTGCGCCATACGATACGGTGCCTGGACAGGATAAACGTTATAAGCTTTTTGGTAGCCTTGGAACCACCAGTCATTAAGCGGCGTTTGCGGCGACATGAGGCCGTAGGCGCCACGTGCTCCAAGAATGACGCCATCAGGCATGCGTTGTCCTAAGCCTGGAAGAACATGATCACCAGCGGAAAGTACGACTTGTGTTTTCGAGAAAACCCCGCGAGGGGCCGCTTGAAGTATAAAGGCTTGAAGGTCGCCACCCCAGAGGCTTGAATGAGTAACCGCCGCGGGTTTGGATAAAAGAGCCGATATTTCTGTACCGTACTGACCAGCACCGAATTTGGGCCTAAGGTCAACGCCAGTTTTCGCATCCGGATAAAGCTGGGTCATACTCAACTGGAAATCTTTAAGTGAGTCGTGACCCCAGGCGTAGTCTTGGTTGATGTAGTTGACCGTGGGTGCGGCGATGTTGCGAGACTTCAAGTAGCGGGCTAGGGCAACATTGTCCATTGCGGCATGAGCTGCGGTTCGAAAAACATAACTGTAGTCGCGTTCTTCGAAAATTCTTGGTGTACCGCAGTCGTAAAGAATAAGAAATTTCTTCATTTCCTCGGCAACAGGCGCAACAGCAAGGCAGTCCCCTGAACTTACAAAGCCAACCACAGCATCAACCTTTTCTCGATCGTATAAATTTCGTAACTCTTGGACCTGCTTGGTCGCGCCACCGGCCTCATCGACATATACCGGCTCAATCTTTAGTCCGCCGAAGCCCTTTTGGTTGTAGGGTGCAGGCGCATTGCCGTTATTGAACTGTTCGACAAGCCACTTTGCTCCATTGACTGCTGGAATGCCGAAACTTTCCGCGGCCTGTCCTGACAAGAAACTAACAATCCCTATTTTGTAGGTCTCCTGGGCAAAGGCCACGTTCATCGCAGTAGCCAATGACAAGGCGGCAACGCCCTTGAATACGCTAGACCTCAACATCCTCATTCTCCTTGAGTATTTTGCTTGCCCATCACTGGACATTAATGAATGCCAAGCTAACTTCGGCATAAAAAAGACGGCCCGCTTGCACTGCTTGGCGCATAGTTCATCCGCAAACAGTGTCACGAGTTAGCCCGCCGAATACTAGCTTAGTAGCGCTTTGGCAATAGAAATAGCCGTTACGGCACGAGGCAAATCACTGGTGCCCCATCAGTCAGCGCTGATCCTTTAGCTCAATAAACGGAATGATCCGCAGCTGTTTCGCGCAAATGCGGCTGCTTCAAGTCGAAAGCCGCCGGGCATTGGGCGTTGAGCATTGCTACAGTAAACAAATCAAAACCCTTTAAAGAATGAGAAGATTATGCTGATCACTCGCGTTGCAGTTGATGACATATCGAGCTGTGCAACTTGCTCAAATACAAAGCAAGTTCAATTCAAGCAAAGTCCTAAAAGTTCTCCTCAATCCAGAGCACCAAAGCTTGTGAACCGCTTGTTTTTGGGTCTAGGCCTTGTATTTGCGCAGTTGGTCGGCACGTTTGCCTCGGCTCCAGCCCATGCGCAAAGCGATTATCCCAATAAACCAATTCGAATGATCATCGGGTTTCCACCTGGCGGATCAACCGACATTATCGGGCGGGTTGTTGCCACAAAGCTCGGTGAGCGCCTTGGGCAGAAAATTATTGTAGAAAATAGAGCAGGTGCGGGAGGCACGATTGGTGCCGATGCCGCAGCAAAAGCAGCGCCCGACGGCTACACCCTCACCATTGGCACAACAAGCACCCACGCCGTTGCGCCGGGTGTTTACAGCAAGCTTGCCTACGATCCAGTCAAGAGCTTTGCGCCTGTTTCATTAGTTGCCATCACACCTTATCTCTTGGTGGTCAATCCAAAGGTTGATGCACAAAACCTGAGGGATTTTGTGGCGCTTGCCAAGCGTGAGCCAGGCAAGATGAACTTTGCCTCGGCAGGCAATGGCTCAACCACGCATTTATCGATGGAAATGCTCAAAGGCGCAGCTGGTATCGATCTGCAACACGTGCCCTACAAGGGTAACGCACAGGCAGATCTTGCGGTCATCGGCAATGAAGTTCAGGCCCTATTTGGATCAATGCCTGCACTTTTGCAAAACGCAAAGGCCGGTAAGGTTCGAGCACTTGCAGTGGGCACGGCGCAGCGCTCCCCCGCATTGCCCGATGTTCCAACCGTTGCCGAACTTGGGTATCCGGGTTTTGAGGCAAGTTTGTGGTTGGGTGTTTTCGCACCCGCAGGCACCGCGAAGCCGATCATTGATCGATTGAACAAGACCCTCGTTGAGATCGTAGCCACCGATGATTTCAAGACCTTGATGGACCGCAATGGTGCCGATCCGATCAGCAACTCGCCTGAGCAATTCGCTGCAATGTTACGAGCTGAGCTTGACCGCTATGGCAGGGTCGTCAAAACCCTCGGACTTCGGCTTGATTAATGCTCTGCCAGGTTATTTGCTCGCTTAGCTCACCAGGTTGATTAGGCTGTGCCTCGCTTGCTGCTTGCGAGATGTTTGCAATCGAGGCAACGGCCATAAAGCGTGAGTTCGTGGTCCTCGACGACAAAACCCCGAGGCGCCAGATCGGATAATTCTCCAGGGCAGGCGTGAATATCAAACACTCGCCTGCAACTAAGGCACTGAAAATGATGGTGATGGTGATGCCCCGAGGCTTCGTAGCGCGGGTTCTCCCCGGGAAGAAAGACGGGCTTTAGCTCGCCTTCTTCAACCATCACCTTCAGATTACGATAGACCGTTCCAAGACTTAGTGCGGGAACGATCGGCTTTGCTTGCTCAAGAATTTCCTGGGCAAGTAAGGGTCGAGGGGAATCACTGATGATCTGTCGAATGGCTAATCGTTGCTTGGTAACACGCTCCATAGTGTTGGCATGATAATTCAATGCTGACTGCCGCGGTGAGCCCAAGCCGTGGTGTTCTTCTCGATTACGCTAAAGAGCTCATACATCAGCATCGCCATCGCCCCAACAACAACCAGTCCCGCGAAGGCCAGGCCCATTTGCATAGCAGAGCCTGCGCTGATGAGCAGGTAACCGATACCTTCATTGGCCGCCGTCATTTCCGAAACGGTGGTTCCGACAAAGGCGAGGGTGATCGCTACTTTGAGCGAAGCAAAAAAGTAGGGCATCGATCGCGGTAATCCAATTTTGATCAAGACATCCCATCGTTTGGCGCCGAGCACTCTTAAAACATCCTCAAGTTCGGGTTCGAGGGTTGCCAAGCCGGTTGCGATATTCACCATGATCGGGAAAAAGGAAATCAGAAAAGCGGTCAAAATTGCGGGTCCAATCCCAATCCCAAACCATACGACCAAAATCGGTACAAAGGCCGCTTTGGGTAGTGCATTAAACGCTGTCATTAAAGGGTAAACAGCTGCATAGGCCAACCGCGAACTACCGATGGCAAAGCCTAAAAGAACGCCCACCACAATGGCTAATCCAAACCCAGCCATGGTGACCCAAAAGGTGCGCCATGCATGCGCAGCAATGGTTGTCTTGTGCTCTAGAAATTGCTCAAAGATACGTACGGGACTTGGAAAGATGAATTCTGAAATTTGAAACAGGGAACAAATGGCTTGCCAGAAGATGACGATGGCGATGAGCAAAATCCAGGACGATACCCGCTCAAAGTGGGGGCGACTCATGCTGGACTAACCGTGCGGACAGCACCAATTTGAGTGCGCAATTCGTGGACAAGTTCAGTGAAATGGGCGCTATAAGTCATGTCGAGATCACGTGGCCTCGGCAAATCGATGCTACGTTTTGCAACAAATCGTCCGGGACTTTGGCGCATGACATAAACCGTGTCGGCAAGGAATACAGACTCACGTAGATCGTGGGTGACGAGGATGACATTAAAGCGCTGATCGGTCCAAAGATCACGAAGAATGCACCACAAGTCCTCACGCGTAAATGCATCCAGAGCACCAAAAGGCTCATCAAGTAAGAGCATCTTCGGTTCATGGATCAATGCCCTGCAAATGCTGACCCTTTGTTGCATCCCGCCCGACAACTGCCAGGGATACTTGTGCGCATAGGCCTTAAGGCCGACGGCATCGAGCAAAGCGAGCGCCTTGCCCTCATAACGTTCTTTTTCTTGTCTAAATCGACTTCGGTGCGGTTCGACAATCTCTAGGGGCAAGAGGACATTATCGATGGTCCTACGCCAAGGCAACAACGATGGCGCTTGAAAGGCCATGCCGCTAATCTTCAGAGGCCCCTTAACCGCCTGACCATCGACCATGATCCGGCCTTTACTCGGCGGCTTAAGGCCGGTCGCAAGCTTCATGAACGTCGATTTTCCGCAACCTGAAGGGCCTACGATGGCGATAAATTCGCCCTGCTTGACCTCTAAATCAATGGCTTCGACTGCAAACTGCCCTTGGGCAAGCAGTTGCGGCGAATAAGCCAGCCAGACATTTTGGAAACTTAAAAAGGCCTCATTCATCGTTTGGGCAAGATATCGAGGGTCTTGGCATCAGGAAGAAATTGACCGCTCCAAATGGCAGAAGCATTAACTCTTGTTTTGGTGCTGAATGCATCGGAAACCTGGCTTGCCATCAAGGCAAGGCGGGGCGCCTGTGCTTGGCCAAAGCCTTCTGAGCGCGCATCGGTACTGTTGATTACTGAGTCAATCGCGAGCTTTAGTCGCCTGGTTTCAAGCGCGATATTGATAATGCCATCGCGGGCCTTAACATGCTCGATCGCAGCCGCAGGATTGGCAATGACCTCCTTGGCGCCCTTGCTAAAGGCTTCAAGAAAGCGCTTGACGGCCGCCGGATTTTCTTTGAGAAATTTTTCGGACGCGATGATTGCGTTTCCGTAGAACTTAACCCCGTGCTCGGCGAAGGGAAAGCTCACGACATCGTCAAGCTTAACCCCGCGTGCTTCTAAATTCAGCAGGGAAGTAAACGAAAAGCCGGTGATCGCATCAACGTCACCTCGGGCAAGCATGGTTTCACGTAGCGGGGGATCCATTGCCGTCCATTGAACGTTGGAGATTGCGTTGGCCTTTTGAAATACTGGGAAAGCCTTTCGTCCGGCATCAAACACAGGCGCTCCTAGCTTTTTACCGCTGAGGTCCTTCGGACTTTTGATCCCTGACTTCTTCAGCGCCATGACCGCCGCCGGCGTATTGTTGTAGACCATCATGACCGCAACAGGCTTATTCGGAGCATCAGGATTGTTAGCGTGAAACTCCATAAGCGCTGCCATATCAGCGAAGCCAAGGTCATAGGTGCCCGATGCAACTCTTGTAACAGTACCGCCTGAACCGTTGCCGGCGTCGATGGTAACGTCGAGCTGCGCAGCCTTGAAATAGCCCTTGGCCGCAGGTAGCAAAAACAGCGCCGAGGGGCCTTCGAATCGCCAGTCAAGTTGAAAGCGGACTTTTGCATCCTGCGCCAAAGCGGGCGATCCCATCCCCAAGGTACTGCTCAGGCCCGCCATTGCAAACGCTTGAAGACCTCTTCGGCGGCTCAACTGGAGGTCTGAATAAGTTCTATTATTTGGAATCGATTGGGGTTTTTGAGGGGGGACTGCTCGCCGAAGTCTACTGTTCATAGTGAAGCTTCCTGAGTCATGTTTTAAGGATAGAGATTGCTATGAAGAATGCAGATTTCATGCCAGTCTGCAAACGCCTGCCAAGTCAAACGAGTACGAGATAAAACATATACCTTTGCGCTCATACACGGTCTTTGGCTCAACAAACCGTCATCGGCTTAGCTGGCAATCTGACGAGGGCAAATCCCGCCCAAGCTTTGTGCGCCTTGCACCAAGGCGGCGCGGACCTCTTGGCTAACCCGTCTCTGTGAATGCTCGGGCTTTGTGGACGCTCGTTTAAATCGGATAGCATGACGCATGGCATGCATCATGCTATCCGAAAAACTGTCACAATATTGCCATCTGCGAGGTCTGATGTCGCGTTGGCTTCGATGCAGACCGCGCAGGTGGCGTTTTATGGCTTCAAGTAAATTCTTATTTCGCGCTTGTTTCTTCTTTATAAACAATAGCTTGAAAGGCCTTTTTTCATGAATACTTCTTCTCGCAAAACTCTTTTCCGCGCATCTGCTGCTTTGGTGGCCGGGCTTGCAATATCTAGCCAAGTTCAAGCTGCCACCTGGAGCGACACTTATCTCGGCTACAAATTTGGCGATCGATTCTCTGAGCCCTTTAACACCAAAGACATCAATAAGAATGTTCTAACCTTTGGGCATGCCAGCGGCTACAAGTACGGGTCAAATTTCGTCAATATTGACTACTTGATGTCAGACAAGAACGATCCAGCTTTTGCTGGCGCGAATCACGGTGCACGCGAAGTTTATGCGATCTACCGCCACACGCTTGACTTTGGAGCACTGACGGGATCGCCGATAAAATTTGGTCCTGTCAAGGGTGTTGGTTTCACCGCCGGCTTCGATGTCAACACTAAAAACGATGCTGGTTATAACTCTAAAAAGCAAATGCTTGTTGCCGGTCCAACCTTGTTCATCGACGTCCCAGCAGGTTTCTTCAATCTCAGTTTGCTTCAACTCTGGGAGAGTAATGCCCCTTACAGTACCTTCAGCAAGACCGGCGTGGCGCGCTATAGTTATGATCCTCATCCGATGCTCAGTGCGGCTTGGGGCGTACCAGTTTCGGGGTTGTGGTTTAAAGGTGTTGCAAACTTTATTGCGGAAAAGGGAAAAAGCGAATTTGGCGCTGCCACAAAGCCCGAGACATTCATTGATGTGTCATTAATGTACGACATGGCACCCGTACTTGGCACTCCTAAGAGTGCCGTTCAAGTCGGTGTTGGTTATAATTATTGGCGTAATAAATTCGGTAATGATGCTTCAGGCCCTGCAGGGCCAGGCGCTATCGCCACCACACCCAATGTGAAGTTTGAATACCATTTTTAATTGTTATTTGTTTTTACCCGACCGAGCCGATGGCTTGGTCGGAGCCTAGCCTGGATTCGGTAGTGACTTTTTAGCCGCTCTACCAGCGATAATCGTTTCGTTGATATGTCGATCGTCACCCAGCACGATCAGGCAAAAGAGTTTTTGTTCGAGCGTGGTGCAGGTATTCCAGCGATGCTGCAGGAGTGGTGTTGCCTGGGGATCGATTACCACAAAATCAGCGGGCTTTCCTGGTGCGATGCCGTTTGAGCAATCTTCCCAGCCTAAAGCTTTTGCGCTTCCGATCGATTGGTGCCACCAAAGTCTGCTTGGGCTGAGGTAATAACCTTGAAGTCTTGCGATTTCATAGGCGCCCATCATCGTTCTAAACGGCGAAAATGACGAGCCGCCCCCTACGTCGCTAGCCAGACCCCAATCGAAATTTGCCATGGCAAAATCGAAAAGGCCACTTCCTAGAAATAAATTAGAACTGGGGCATACAGCAGCGAACACCGATTTCTCACGCATGAGGGCGCGGTCGTCGTCATCGATATAAATGCAATGCGCCCAAATCGAATGTTTTTGCAAGAGGCCGAGGCGATCGTAAACCGCCATATAACTTCGATCGGCAGGAAAAAGGCTTCGCACCCACTCAATTTCAGCCTGATTTTCGGCAACATGCGATTGAATGCGGACTCCCGGAAAGGAAGCAGCCAATTCGGCGCAGCCACGCAATTGTGCTTCTGAGGATGTCGGGGCAAATCGAGGTGTGATCACATAGCTGAGTCGCGACCGACCGTGCCAGCGCTCAATCAAGTCCTGGCTATCGCGAAGGGATTGCTCGGTGTTATCACGCAGTCCGTCTGGCGAATGTCGATCCTGCAATACCTTGCCGGCCATCATTGCCATGCGACGATCGCTGCTTGCCTGCATAAAGGCCTCGACTGAGTTTGGATGCGAGGTACAGTAAACCGAAGCGCTCGTCACGCCGTGACGAATTAGCTCATCGAGCACCTTATCGGCCGTTTGACGCGCACGTTCCAAATCATGGAAAGCCGCCTCTGTGGGGAACGTATACGCTTCGAGCCAGGGCAGCAAGCCCTCGGCTGCCGACCCGATCACATCGAGTTGTGGGTAATGCATGTGAGGGTCGATAAACCCCGGCGCGATCATCAATCCTCTATAGTCGTGCTCGACGATTTCTCCGGTGCTTAGTGGTCTTAGGGCTTGAATCCATCCATCTTGGTTGACCTCAATCACATGGTCTTTCAATAGCTCGAGCTTTTCGGGGCTATGGAGTTGCAAAACGTTTGCGCACCAGCGCTCGCAAACTGGCAGGATTTTTTCACCAGCTTCAATGGTTGGGTGGGTAACTTGGTTCATAATCGGATTATCTTCGATAAAGCCTATGACGATTGTTTTTTGGCAAGACAACAAGGTCCATGAATTAGATCGTTCTCAAAGCGATCGTTCTCTGCTCGATTATTTACGCTGCGAAGCAGGCGTTAAATCGGTTAAGGAGGGATGTGCTCAAGGCGATTGTGGTGCATGTGCAGTTACTGTGGTCCAAGCCGACCCTCATCATGGCCTCCACATTCGCGTTGTTAACAGTTGTATCAAGCCATTACTAAGCTTGGATCAGTCGCTGGTTTTTTGTGCCTCTGATCTACCCCCAGAGCATCCGGTGGTCGAGGCCATGTTGCAAAGCGATGCGAGTCAGTGTGGCTTTTGTACACCGGGTTTTGTGATGTCGCTTTATGGGGCTTTCCTTGAGGCAAGACATAAGGGGGTTGCATGCATCCCGGATCGTGCGGCGGCATTAGAGGTTTTCTCAGGCAATCTTTGTCGCTGCACAGGCTATGTTTCGCTGATCGACGCGGCTTTAACCATGGATACCTTCAGCCATTCAGATGTGGATTGGCTTGCGCCCATTCGTAGCGGACTTGCTGTACTCGATGCTTATGTCAAGCAAAAAAAAGATCCAAACATGATATCCATGCTTGGCGCCCCAGGCGACCTGCCGATCGATCCGATTGTTGATACGCTGCGGGAAAAGGCCGAGCATGTAGACGCGAGCTTTGTTGCGGGCGCGACCGACCTCGGTCTTTGGCTAAGTCGAAAGCATCAACGACCCAATGGCTTATTGGATCTTTGTCGAATACCCCAACTCACCGTTTCGCAACATGATGATCAGGGCTGGCGCATCGGTGCTGCGCGCCCCTTGCAAGCCGTGTTTGACGAGATGCTGGTTTACTGGCCCGAGCTTAGGGAATATTTAGAGCGTTTTGCAGGGCGACCTATTCGTTCGAGTGCAAGCCTTGGCGGCAATCTGGCGAGCGCTTCGCCGATTGGCGATTGCATCCCCTTACTTTGGGCCATGGATGCTCGCCTAAGTCTTAAGTCTTGGAATCATGAGGCCCAAGCCATTCAAGAACGTGAGTTGTGTATTGACGATTTTTTGAAAGGCTACAGACGCACGGCACTTCTTCCGCACGAATTGATTGAATCGATACTGATTCCAGCATCAAGCAAGAAGCTTCGGTTCTACGCACGCAAAATCAGCAAACGCTGGGAAGACGATATTTCGTCGGTATCGATGGTGATTGGCTATTCGATAAACGCCGAAGCCAGCTTTGGTGATTTAGCGATTGCCCTCGGTGGTGTTGCTGAGCAAGTGCTCCGCGCCCGGGAAGTTGAAGCGCTGCTACGCGGACAGGCTTTTAGTCTGGACAAAATTGCCAAGGCATGTGGTGTCTTACAAGCGCTCATTCGACCGATCGACGACGCCAGGGCATCTGCAGCCTATAGGCGCGCGATTTGTGATGAGTTATTTTGTGCTTTTATAGCGAAGATTCAGCACGATCATCGAGAGGATGCAATGGAGTCAGGCTATTAGTGCTTTCATCGGACACGAGAGCGCGCTTGATCAGATACGGGGGACAGCGCGTTTTATCGACGACTTACCAGAGGTCGCCGGAAGCTTGCATCTCGCGCCGGTTTGCAGTCCGATAGCGCATGGCAGGCTGATTTCCATCGACGCCGAACAGGCTCTTGGGATGCCTGGCGTTCAAGCCTTGATTCAGGCAGGCGACTTAAACGGTCCCAATGAGATTGCCAATATGGCAGGCGACGAACCGATTCTTGCTCAGCACGAGGTCTCCTATGCAGGCCAAGTGGTCGCACTCGTCGCTGCTCGGACTCATCGCGAAGCGCTGGCAGCCGCAGCCAAGGTGAAACTGCACATCGAAGTGCTTCCAAGCGTTCTAAGTATTGAACAGGCGATGGAAGCACGTGCATGGATCACGCCGCCGGTTCTGCTTGAACGAGGGGATACCGATGGCGCAATGGCAAAGGCAGCACACCGACTCAAAGCACAACGCTGGATCGGTGGCCAGGAGCATTTTTACCTTGAGGGTCAGATCGCTTATGCCATACCTGAGGAGCAGGATGCCATGCTGGTGCACTCGAGCACCCAGCACCCGGGTGAAATGCAGCACTGGATTGCGCACGCGCTTGATGTACCAGCACACCGTGTTCGCGTCTTGTGCAGAAGAATGGGCGGTGGATTCGGCGGCAAAGAGACCCAATCAGGTCAAATCGCGGTCTGGGCTGCAGTGGCCGCGAAGCGCCTCGCTTGTCCTGTCAAAATGCGTCTTGATCGTGACGACGATTTCAAGATCACAGGCAAACGCCATCCTTTCCGAGTGCGTTACGAAGTAGGCTTTGATGACGAGGGTCGCTTGCTGGCACTCGATGCCGAACTCGCCTCTGATTGCGGCTTTTCTGCCGACTTGTCCATACCCGTCAATGAACGAGCGCTATTTCATGTAGACAATGCTTACTACTTGGAGTCTTTGCGTATTCGCTCTTATCGCTGCCGCACAAACAAGCAATCCAATACGGCCTTTCGCGGCTTTGGTGGCCCACAAGGCATGTATTTAATCGAAAGCGCTATAGGAGATGTCGCTCGCTATCTTGGTGAGGATGCGCTGCATATTCGCCTTCGTAATGTTTATGGGATCGCTCCAAGAAATACGACGCCTTACGGTATGACCGTTGAGGATGAGTTTATTGGTGATTTGATGCGTAAGCTTGCCCAGGATTGTCGATATGATTCGCGACGGCATGCGATCAAGACTGGCTGCTTGCCCCGCGGTATTGCCATCACGCCTGTCAAGTTCGGGATTAGCTTTAACGCCACCCATTTCAATCAAGCTGGTGCTTTGCTGCAATGGTTTACCGATGGCAGCTTGGCTTTACATCATGGTGGAACCGAAATGGGGCAGGGCCTGCACACTAAGCTCCTAGGTATTGTTGCTCGTGTCCTTGGTATTGACCCTGCACAAATTCGGGTTATGACGACCGATACCCATGCAATTGCCAATGCCTCAGCCACCGCAGCATCGGCTGGAAGCGATTTAAACGGGCGAGCCGCCGAGATGGCAGCTCATCGCTTGCGTGATCGATTGATTGATTACTGGTCTAAAGCCACAGGCGCACAACCAGCCTCGATGCGATTTGAACAAGGTCATTGTTATTGGACCGATCAAAAGAACATTACTCAGTCGATCCCCCTGCAAGGGCTTGTAAGCAAGGCTTATTTGGCAAGAATTCAGTTATGGGCTGAGGGGTTTTACAGCACACCAAAGATTCACTTTGACCCAACGACAAGGCTGGGAAGACCGTTTTATTATTTCTCATGGGGCGCAGCTTGTACAGAGATTGAAGTTGATCCGAGGACTGGTTGCTATCGCGTGCTTGCGGTTGACATACTTCATGATGTTGGCCATTCGCTTAACGAGCGCATTGATCGAGGTCAGGTGATCGGTGGATTCGTGCAAGGCATGGGTTGGCTAACCACAGAAGAGTTGCGTTGGGACGAGGATGGACGCCTTTTGACCCACGCACCATCAAGTTACAAGATTCCAACCGCCAGGGATTTGCCTGAGCATATGGCCTTGAACTTTTGGCCGATGCCTAACCGAGAAGACAATGTCGGTAGGTCAAAGGCCGTCGGCGAGCCGCCCCTGATGCTCGCGCTGTCAGTGATCGAAGCATTGCGTGATGCCGTGGCCAATATCAGGGCCTTTAGTCATACAACTCAATGGCCTCGCGGCGTCGAAGGACCGTTGGTTCATCTTGATGCGCCAGCAACGCCAGAGCGCGTGTTTTTTGCAATCAGACATCGTGCGGCGTGATATGAGTGCAGTCAGGGCTCAGGCTGAATCATGGTTTGCTGCTGGGCTCAGTGCGGTGATCATCGAATTGACTTCGGTTCGCGGCTCGGTGCCGCGTGAACAGGGCACGAGGATGCTGGTCAGTGTAGATGCCGCCCTCGGTACGATAGGGGGCGGTCGCCTTGAGTTTGAGGCCGTTGAGCAAGCGCGTGCCTTGTTGCGGGCAGGTGATCTAGCGCAGTTACCCCAGCAACGAACGATCGCACTAGGTCCATCACTTGGCCAATGCTGTGGCGGATCGGTCGATCTTACTTGGCTGGCTCTTGATTCGAATACGATAGCGATGTGGCCACCGAGCGCTTTTCGATTTGAGTTGCAAATCCATGGAGCAGGGCATGTGGGACAAGCACTGCTTCAAGCGCTTCATGGCGTACCCTGTTCCTTAACATGGGTTGACTCGCGTGAGGCGGCTTGGCCTGATCCTCTTCCCAGCCATCCGCTAACCCAACTTCAAACCGTTTACTCGGAAAGTCCTGAAGAAGTGATCCATCAGGCAGCTTCTGGCTCTTATGTTTTGATCGCCACCCACCGGCATGATGTCGATGAACGTATTGCGCAAGTGGCCTTAAAACGTGAAGATTTGGCTTGGGTGGGTATGATTGGATCGAAAACCAAGCGCGCTCGTATCCTTTCGCGCTTGGAGCAAAGGGGCCTTGCGGCTAGCGCGCTCCAACGCCTCGTCAGTCCAATCGGCTTGAGTAACATCAAGGGTTTCGGCAGCAAGACGCCTGCTGTTATTGCCTTGTCGGTGGCTGCGCAGATTCTGCAAACCAGTTCGCAATCAGTTGGCGTTCATCTTCGCTAATACCCGTTGCGTTGTTAAAGGGCATTTGCCGTGTGATCACGACTTGTTGATAAATCGCCTCTCGTTGGCTAATGACCAGCGTGGGGTCATCGAGGCGTACCTGCTTGCTCGCTTGCGATGCCTGATGACAGCTCATGCATTTAAGTTGTACTAGATTCCAGACTGGTTCTGGTAATGTAACGAGTTTTGGGGCGGCGACTTCCGGCTTGTGCGTGCTGAGCACAATCCCGCTCACCACGCAAAGGCTTGCGACTAACCACGGCCAGGGCCTTTGTTGGCCTTTATGCCTTTGTACAAACCAGAATCGAATCATTGCTCCGGCTGCCATCAGCAAACAAAGCAAGATCCAAGCATATTGCGCCTGATAAACACTTGGATAGTGGTTTGACAGCATGGCAAACAACACGGGCAGTGTGAAGTAGGTGTTGTGAACAGAGCGCTGTTTACCCCGCTTGCCATACATGCTGTCGGGAAGCTTGCCAGCGCGCATGGCCTCAATGACTTTGCGTTGGCCAGGTATGATGACCATCAAAACATTGGCACTCATAATGCTGGCGAGCATGGCTCCGATGATCAAAAAGGCAGCTCTGCTCGCAAACAGATGGCATGCCAGCCAACTGCTAAATACGATGAAACAAGCAATCAGCAAGCCCAGTAAACGCTCTTTAAACAATTGCTCGGCCGCATCATTGCCCATCCCCACCAATCGGCATAACAAATCGTAGACGAGCCAGCCAACGACAAAGAAGGATAAGGCAAGGGCGACAGCAACACCAGGACTCCAAGCTTGAACCCTTGGGTCGATCAAATAGGTATTGGCTTGGAATAAATAGAGCGCTACGAAAAGTGCAAATCCTGAAAGCCAGGTGCTATAGCTTTCCCAGTAAAACCAGTGTAAGCGCTGCGGCAAACCGGCCGGGGCAAGCATATATTTTTGAGGGTTGTAGAAGCCGCCACCGTGAACAGCCCAAAGCTCGCCATCAACGCCTTTTCGCAATAGTTCGGGGTCGAGCGGCTTTTCGAGGTGATTATCGAGCCAAACGAAGTAAAACGATGCGCCAATCCAGGCAATACCAACGACCACATGGAGCGATCGCAACAGCAGTTGTAACCACTCCATCCACAGGCCTGCGCTGGGAAACCAGGCGCTCGAAAAAAATTCCACCATTACGAACCCCGATAAGTCGCATAGGACCAGGGTGTTACTAAAAGGGGAACATGGTAGGACTGTTTGGGATCGGTAATGCCAAATTCGATCGGAATTTGATCAAGAAACCGATGCACTCCATCCGTGCTTGCAGCCAGCTGCGCCATGTCCGGCTCGGCCTTCGCCGCGCTCGATTCGATGCTTGCCACGCCCGATGCGACCATCGCATCAGTCGATTGCCCGAGTAACGCTCGCTGCTTATCGAAGTACTGGCCGGCCTCAAAGCGCAGGCAGTAGCGACCTGCCTGAAGTGACGCGCCCTCAAGCAGCGGATGATCGACTCTGCCATCCTGATTCGTAATTGCCTTGGTTAAAACTAGCCAGCTTGCATCAGGCTGTTGGCGATAAAGCGTTACACGCATGCCGGCTGCGGGTTTGCCGCAACTGGTGTCCAAAACATGTGTACTAAGTTTTCCCATGGATTTTCATTACCTTGGCCAAAGTCACCCCAGAGGGATCTTATACTCCATCTTATGGATACTTGGATTGATACACTCAACAATGCCAGCGAAGCGGATGCGCTTGCGATGCTTGAGGGTCTGTACGAACACAGTCCTTGGGTCGCTCAAGGCAGCTTGTCGGGGCGACCCTTTCGCAGCCTCGCACATTTAAAGCGCACTTTCGTTGAAGTTGTGCACCATGCTGGTGAGCAAGCACAAACAGCCTTATTGTTAGCGCATCCAGAGTTAGCGGGAAAGGCTGCCATTGCGAAGGACTTAACGGCGTCATCGCTTGCCGAGCAGACAAGGTCTGGATTGCAGTCCTGCAGTCCGGAGGAATATGCAGCGTTCCATGAATTAAATCGGCAGTATCGTGAACGATTCGGCTGGCCCTTTATTCTTGCTATTGGTGGCCCGCAGGGGACAGGCCTAAGTCGTAAGCAAATTCTTGACACTTGGAAGCGACGACTCGGACATCACCCTGCTAGTGAGCGAGCCGAATGTTTGCGGCAAATCCATCGAATCGCCGAGTTACGTTTGCGAGAGCGTAGCAATGCCTATCCAGGCGATGGGAAGCAGGTCATGCAATGGGCCGATGATCTCGCAATTTATAATGATCCGGTTATCGAAGAGGGTGCCGGTTTGCAAGTCCTCTATTTGAGCGATGCACATCAAGCTTGCGCGCATGCACTCAGCCAATGGATGATCGATTGTGGATTCGATAGCGTTACAAGCGACGCAGTGGGCAATGTGATCGCAGTTTATGAGGGCGACGGTGATGGTATGTGTCCCACGCTGCTCACAGGCTCACATTTTGATACGGTACGTGGTGGCGGGCGATATGACGGACGACTCGGCATCTTTCTTGCCATGCAAGCCGTCGCGCGAAAAAAAGCTTTGGGCCAACGCTGGCCCTTTAAGTTTGAATTGATCGCCTTTGCTGAAGAAGAAGGTCAACGATTCCCCAGTAATTTTCTCTCTGCCAGTGCGCTTGTTGGACAATGGGACAATAAATGGCTTGATCTGGTTGATCAAGACGGTGTAAGACTGGCAGATCTGATGAGGCAACGCGGCATGGATCCCGACGCCTGCAGCAAAATCGGACGTCAATCATCCGATGCCTGCGGATTTATTGAGATTCACATCGAACAGGGGCCTGTCCTTCTTGAAGCGGATTTGCCGCTTGGCGTGGTGAGTTCGATCAACGGTTCCTCGCGTTGGTTCATTGAGTTTATGGGTACTGCTTCGCACGCGGGCACCACACCCATGGCGCTGCGGCAAGACGCCGCTTGCGGCGCTGCTGAATTTGCGCTTGCCGTCGAATCTCGCTGCGCATCAGAGCCTGGGTTAGTGGGTACGGTGGGTATGCTCGAGGTACCGAAGGGATCGATCAATGTCATCCCGGGGCGTTGTCGATTTTCGCTCGACCTCAGGGCCCCATACGATGAGCAGCGCGATCGTGCGCTGAGTGATCTGTTCGAGTCGATCGAGGCGATTTGTGCAAGGCGGGGTCTTCATTATGAGGCCAAGCAAGTCACGCTTGCTAACGCGTCGCCTTCTTCGCCGCACCTGCAGGCTCAGTGGGAGCGTGCCGTCGAACAATGTGGTTTGCCAATTTTTCGATTGCCGAGCGGTGCGGGGCATGATGCGATGAGGATGGCAGCGCTCTTTCCTCAGGCTATGCTTTTTGTCCGATGTGGTCATGGCGGTATTAGCCATAATCCGCTTGAATCGGTTACCGATGACGATACCCAGCTTGCTTTCGATGCGCTTTGGTCGTTTTTAGAAAATTTTTCACATGGCTAATGCCTTGCGCCTGTCTCTTCAAGCGATCAGCAAGTCCTACGGGAATCTACGTGCTAATGATAAGATCGATCTCGATATAGAGCCAGGCAGCATTCACGCCGTGCTTGGGGAAAACGGCGCAGGTAAATCGACGTTAATGAAGTTGATTTTCGGTTTACTGCAACCTGATGAAGGGCGTATTTTTCTTGATGGCAAGGAGGTGCGCTGGGAAAGCCCAGAGCATGCACGAGCGGCGGGCATCGCAATGGTTTTTCAACATTTTGCCCTTTTTGAATCATTAAGTGTTGCAGAAAACGTCTGGCTCGGGATGGGCAAGTCATGGTCTTTAGGCGCTGTTGCTGAAGCACTCCAGGAATTGACGCAGCACTATGGCCTGTCTGTCGATCCCAATGCTTACGTGCATCGCCTCAGTGTGGGTGAGCGCCAGCGCGTTGAGATAGCTCGAGGCTTGCTCGCAAAACCGAGGGTCATGATTCTTGATGAGCCAACATCGGTACTTTCGCCCCAAGCTGCACAAGCCTTGTTTGCGATGATTCGCACCCTTGCTAACGAAGGTTGTAGCGTTATATATATTAGTCATAAACTACATGAAATCCGTGAGCTATGCGACGATTGCACGGTCTTGCGCCAAGGCAAGGTAACCGGTCGGGTTGATCCTCGTCAATGTAGCGATGAACAACTCAGTACACTGATGATCGGAAGCGCGCCCCCACCGCTCCTACGAGCCACACGGGGGCCGAGCGGTCCCATCCTTAGGCTAGATGCGGTATCGGTCCCAGCGCGCGATCAGGCTGGTGAGCATTTAAACGCTGTAAGTCTTGATTTGGCCTCGGGAGAAGTGCTTGGTATCGCAGGGGTATCCGGTAACGGTCAAGGTCTTTTGCTCGATCTGTTGTCGGGCGAGATAAATAGCGATGCAGCCTTGATGCGACGTATGAAGGGTCATATCTTCTTTGAAAGTCGAGCGATCGACGGCTTGGGCGTCAGCATGAGGCGCCGTTTAGGGATTATGGCGGTCCCTGCAGAGCGCTTGGGTCGTGCAACCGTGCCAGAACTTAGTCTTGCAGACAACATGTTCTTGGCCGAGTCAAAGCGTGCATGGCGGCTTGATCATCAAAGTCTTTATCAGTCAGCACAAGATATTATCGACGCTTTTGCAGTGAAAGCCTCGAGCCCCAAGGCGCTTGCGAGTGATTTGTCAGGGGGTAATTTGCAAAAATTCATCATGGGCAGAGCCCTCGCGTTAAGGCCCAAGGTGCTTGTTGTTAGTCAGCCTACATGGGGTGTTGATGTTGGCGCAAGTGCTCAGATTCGCCAGCAGCTTCTAGCCCTACGAGATACGGGCACAGCGATTTTGGTCATCTCTGAGGAGCTCGATGAACTGTTTCAAATTGCAGACCGCATCCACGTCATGTACGCGGGATGTTTGTCAGCGCCTGTGAAGCGCGCAGACGCGACCGTTGAACTGATCGGACAATGGATGGGCGGTTCATGGCTATCGCACGAGCACGCAGCCCAAGCTGAGTCAGCGACGGTTCAATACCAAGGCTAGCAGGACTTGCGAAGCGTGATTCTCTATTTATGATTGTTCTAGAAAAACGTCAACACCCAAGTCTTTGGATGGGCTATTTATCGCCCCTCCTATCGATTGCACTAACGTTTGTGGTGGCTGCAATGGTTGTGGGTGCAATGGGGAAAGACCCCTTGCGGGTGCTTTCGCTTTTTACACTAGAGCCTTTGAATGGGAAGCGTGCCATCGGCGAGGTGATGCTCAAAGCGACACCACTCATTCTATGTAGCCTTGGTTTAGCTTTTTGCTTCCGCTCCAATGTATGGAATATCGGCGCAGAAGGGCAGTTCTTACTCGGTGCGATCGGGGCAGGGGGCATGGCCATGTGGCTGACCGAGACGGGCCTTACGGAGCCAGGATGGTTATGGGTCACGCAGGCCTTGTTGCTTGGTGCACTTGCCGGTGCGGCTTGGGCCGCCATTACCGCCTGGCTTCGTGATCGGGCGCATGCCAATGAGATTTTGGTCAGTCTCATGCTTGTTTATGTGGCCAATCTTTTACTCAGCTACCTGGTTTTTGGGCCTTGGAAGGACCCAAAAGGCTGGAATTTCCCTCAGACCTTGCGATTTGCAGACAGTTTGAGCATCGCAAGGCTTGGTGCTGGGATGCGTGTGCATTGGGGCTTTGTGGTGGCTGTCATCAGCGCTGGTATTATGGTATGGATTATGTATTTCACAGCACTAGGCGCTCGCCTAAGGGTGGGCGGGCTTGCACCGGGTGCTGCGCGATTTGCTGGATTTTCATCACGTGAATCGCTTTGGACCGTCTTGCTTTGCTCAGGGGCGTTTGCAGGATTGGCTGGTGCCATGGAAGTCCTCGGACCGATGGGTCAACTCACACCTCATGTTTCAACTGGTTATGGCTTTACAGCCATCATCGTCGCCTTTGTTGCTCGTTTGCATCCGTTGGCCTGCGTACTGGCAAGTTTTTTGCTTTCTATGATGATGATAGGCGGCGAGTTAGCTCAGTCGCGGGTTGGCTTGCCGGCCTCAGTTTCGAGTATGTTTCAAGGCGTTCTGCTCATGATGTTATTAACTTTTGATAGCTTGATTCAATACCGGATCAGGTGGCGTGGGCGACCCTCCAAGGAATTAGCAAAGCATGCATGAACTTGCGCTTTTGATTGCTGCTGGTATCGCCTCGGGTACCCCCTTGTTGCTTGCAGGTTTGGGCCTTTTGCTCAACGAACGAGCCGGTGTGGTCAACCTCGGTGCAGAGGGATTAATGCTGATTGCGGCGGTCACAGGATTTGGTCTTGCTTTTTATACCGGACAAACTTGGCTAGCGCTCTTGGGTGGTGCAGCGGCCGCCGCATTGTTTTCGGCGCTACTTGGCTGGATGGTGGTTTATCTCAATACAAATCAGTATGCGAGCGGTCTTGCATTGAGTCTGTTTGGCGCAGGCATCAGCGCTTTTGTCGGCGCCGCCTTGGTCGGAAAAAAGCTTGAGATCAATCAAAATCAAGGACTACCTCTTTTGGCTGATCTGCCCTTCGTGGGACCTGCTTTGTTTCAACAGCATCCGATGGTCTATCTAGCGGTGGCTTTGTGCCTTGGGATGGTACTTTTTCTATATCACAGTAAATCGGGCCGCTTGTTGCGTGGCATCGGTGAGTCGCCGGCATCGGCCCATGCGCTTGGCTTTCCGGTGCGACGGATTCGGTGGATTTCAGTCGTGGTGGGTGGTTCTTTCTGTGGACTTGCCGGTGCATATTTATCGGTTGTCTATGCGCCACTTTGGGTCGAGGGCATGGTTGCAGGACGGGGTTGGATTGCTCTTGCGCTTACGGTGTTTGCAACCTGGCGGCCTTGGCGCGTACTCGTGGGCGCTTATCTTTTTGGCAGTGTGACCATGTTGCAGTTACATTTGCAAGCCATTGGGATTGAGATTCCCACACAATTCATGTCGATGCTGCCTTACCTCGCGACGATTCTTGTGCTGGCGTTGATTTCTCGCAATCCAAGCTGGATTCGCGCCAATATGCCTGCGTCCTTGGGCAAACCTTTTCACCCCGGGTAGTCGGGCGGTGATGGCATCATGTGCAGTCCTCCCAATATTCAATTCAAAACAAAGGAGTTTTTATGAAGTCGACTTCCAAGCGTATGTGGATGCGTGCTGGTTTTGCGGTGTTTGCACTATCTGCAAGCACCTTAATGGTCTCTTGTGGCAAGAAGGAAGAGCCCAAAGAGGTTGCTAAAGAGGCGCCTAAGGCTGAAGCGCCAAAGCCCGAACCGCTCAAAGTCGGCTTTATTTATGTCGGACCTGTCGGTGATGCAGGCTGGACCTTTGCGCACGACATGGCACGTAAAGCGATCGAAGAAAAATTTGGCGAAAAAATCAAAACCAGTTTTGTAGAAAAAGTACCCGAAGGTGCAGACGCCGAACGGGTGATTCGTGATCTGGTGGCTCAGGGCAATAAGCTTATTTTCGCAACTTCTTTCGGTTACGGCGACGCCATGGAGAAGGTTGCTAAGGACCATCCCGAGGTGAAGTTCGAACACGCAACCGGCTATAAGACGGCCGATAACCTTCGAGTCTATGAAGGGCGTTTTTATGAGGATGCTTATCTCGCTGGTGTGATTGCCGGCAAGATGACCAAAAGCAACATTCTTGGCTTTGTTGGCTCATTCCCCATCCCCGAGGTACTTCGAAATATCAATGCATACACCTTGGGTGCACAGAGTGTGAATCCCAAAATTCGTACCAAGGTCGTGTGGGTGAATACCTGGTTTGATCCCCCGAAAGAAAGCGAGGCTGCGCAGTCACTGATCAATCAAAAGGCTGATGTGCTTTTACAAAATACGGATTCAACCGCTGTGCTTCAGACCGCTGAGAAGAACGGTAAGTTTGCTTTCGGTTGGGATAGCGATATGAGTGCATTCGCGCCAAAAGCCCATCTTGCTTCGGCTGTGTTGACCTGGGCGCCTTATTATGAAAAAGCGGTCAACGATGTGCTTAACAACACCTGGAAAACCGAAATGACCAAGTGGGGCACCAAGGAAGGCATGAACGATCTCATCAAGATCAGTGATGCCGTACCTGAGGATGTCCGTAAAAAGATCGACGAACTTAAGGCAGGCCTTAAAGACGGAAGCTTTGCTGTTTTCAAAGGACCAATCAGCGACAACAGCGGGAAAGTCGTCTTGCCCAAGGACGAAGTTGCAGACGATGCCTGGAAAGGAAAAATCAATTTCTTTGTTAAAGGCGTTGAAGGCAAGGTTCCCAGCGGTAAATAAATGGGCATAGCTGCGGAGTGGGGCTATTGGCACCCGGTCTGGCGTGCCGATCGTCTTTCGCCCGGTGAGCTGGTGACGACTGTGCTGTTAAACGAGCAGGTGGTGCTTTGGCGCGATCTGGATCAAGGGCTTATTCATGCAGCGGTCGATCGCTGCCCGCATCGAGGGGCAGCGCTTTCCCTAGGTCGTATCGAGGGAGGGCAGCTTCGTTGTGCCTATCACGGTTGGTGTTTTGATCAGCAAGGGCAGTGCACCGAGGTGCCGGCATTGCCCTATTTCAGCCCGCCCAAGTCATACCGATTACAACGTTATGATGTTCGGATTGAATATGGCCTGGTCTGGCTTGCCAGGGGTGATGCTGAAATGCCCTTGTTTGACGCTGAAGGCGATACCTCGAGGCGACACTTGCTTTGCGGTCCTTATAAGCTAGCGGCTTCAGCACCACGAATTGTCGAAAATTTCTTGGACATGGGGCACTTTGCCTTTGTACATGAGCACTTGCTTGGCCACCGTGATCATTGCGAGATCCCCGATTACCATGTGGTGCATGATGCTTTGGGCATCGTTGTTGAAAGCGCGCAGGCTTGGCAACCAAAGGCTAGCGCCGATGCGAGCGAGGCTGCGCTTGTCGACTATCGCTACGAAGTAAGGGCCCCCTTTCAGGCAGCGCTTTATAAAGGCAAGCAGAGGGATGGCATCGCCTTGTTCATTTGCCCTCACGAACCAGAACGTTCTACGGTTTGGTTCAGGTTAGCGCTTTTTGATCTCGAAACGAGTGACGAGATTTTGCTCGAGTTTCAGGACCGTATATTTTCCCAAGATCAACCAATTTTGGAATCGCAACAACCCAAACGCCTGCCACTTGATCAAAGTCTGGAACTACATTGTGCGGCCGACAAGGCTTCAGTAGCCTATCGTCGATATCTACGCGAACATGCCATTCGCTTTGGCACGATTTAATTAAGGATTCACGCAAACTTAGGGTTTCTTTTGAACCTAACCGCCACCCAGCGGCGCATCCTGATTTGGATGTGCTTATTCATTGCTGTCAATCAGTTTGGATTTGGCGCGCTCATACCGGTTTTGCCGCTTTATGCCGAAGCTTTTGGTGTCCCTGCGTCGGCGGTCGGCTCGACCATAGCCGTCTATGGCTTGGCGCGCATGTTCTCTGCGCCCATAGCGGGTCGCTTTGCCGATGCTCGCGGTCGGCGAATTTCAATGGCTATGGGCGGCGCATTATGTACGTTTGGAAATCTCTGGTGCGGCCTTGCGAGCGGCTTTAGCGAATTCGTCATCGCAAGATTCATCGCCGGGCTCGGTGCAGGATGGGTTCAGTCGGTCGGCTTAATTGTGCTTGCCGATATTAGTGAGCCTCAACAACGAGGGCGCATGATGGCGCTCTACCAGGGTAGTTTTCTGTTTGCAGTGGGGATCGGCCCCTTTCCTGGTGGATGGCTGGCCCAAGAGGCTGGGCTCGCCATGCCTTTTCTTGCGTACGCGGGTGCGTCGATGCTTGCAGGTTTTGTTGCCTGGTTTGTTGTTGAAGAGACCGGCGTCGTGAATGCTCGAAGACATGGACAAAAAGATGGCGCTTTGATCGATGCAATAGCCTCTGATGTGAAGGCTGATCCACCGTTTTTGCTACAGATTCGATCGCTACTAAGCGATAGGGGATTTGCTTTAATTTGTCTGGTTGGCATGGCCAATGCAGTTGTCCGAACAGGTGGACTTTTTCATATCGTTCCGATTCTTGCGGTAACAAAACTTGATCTGGGACCGCGTGATATTGGCTTGTACTTGGCCATAGGCAGCGTGCTTGGCCTCGTTGCGAGCTATCCGACGGGCCAACTTGCCGATCGATTTGGTCGAAAGCCGATCATCGTGCCGTCGGCCCTGTTGACCGCACTTGCCTTCGGTGTATTTTACTGGGCGCCGAGTGCGGTTTGGTTTGCAGTTGCCTGTGCCACATGGGGTGTAGCAGCGGCTGTCAACGGTGCCGCTCCTGCGGCGTATGCGGCTGATCATGCAAAGCCGGGGATGAATGCTGCTGCGATGTCGAGCTATCGAATGATGTCAGATGTCGGTTATGTACTTGGACCCATCGCACTTGGTGTGCTGGTTGACGTCGCTGGAACAGGCATCGCTTTGCTGTGTGCTGCGGCACTTATTGGCAGCGTGGGGCTTGTGTTTGCCCTTGCCGCACCAGAAAGTTATCGTTCTAGAACTCATCGAAACGATTAGATCGATGACTTAAACCCATTTGACAAAGCAGCAAGAAAACGTTGCCGCGATAGGGCCCATAACTGCATATCGACCGACTCACCATGGATAAAATTTTTCGCCTCTTGTAAGCCTTCGAGTCGAAAACCTAATCGCTTCAATAAATGCTTCGAGCGTTCATTGCCTGGCCCGACGTCGGCTCGAACTCGCTGCGCGAGGTTGGCGCTGAAGAGGTGACTTAAAACCGAATGCAGGGCTTCACGCATCAGACCTTGCCCCCAAAATGAGCGCGAAAGACTGTAACCGACGCCCCATTCGATCCACGGACTCGTTTGCGGCTTGAGCGGGTAGGCTTCGATTTCACCGACAAAAGCATCGCTATTGCGTAACCGGATCGTCCACTTATAGAACAAACCCGATGAGTTGAGTAGCTCGAAGCGCGCGAGTGAGTCGGCAAGCGCTTGTAGATCGGTGCTTGCTTCAATGCCGGCATCTTGCGCAAAAGATTCATCCTGCCACATTGCCATAAAGTCAGTAGCGTCATCGACACGCACGGCGCGTAGCACGATGCGTTCACTCGAGATGACGGGGCACGAACGGTCTTGCGTATGGGTGCTCAACGACTCAAAAGATTTCTTCGATAGGCTTCGCGGACTTGGGCGAGCTCTCGATTAAGCTTGGCGCGTTGAGTCTTGGCGACGCTCGGGTTTGAGAGCTCAGCAATGAGCGCTTTCATCCGAACGCCAAGCTCGTTGGCCGTTGGATCTTCCTGCCCGGATCGGAGGGCAATCATTAAAGCGTCTGTGAAATCATTCATGCCTAGGTATACGGCGAATTTTCAAAAAACGCTTAACGAAAAAAAGTTTAGCCCTAACGTAAGCTGCGACGTAATTGTTGGGGAAACGCCATAAAAACTTCTTAAATAGCGCCGATTAGTGTTCTGAAACAACCGTTGGTCGAATTCAAAACGCGTTTTATCTGACATGGCTGAAAGCTTTCAGTAGATTGCTCAGTCCGTCTCACGCAAAAGGATGCGCAGGTTTGCAAGCAAAGTCCGTCCCGCTAGGTACGCAACGATCGAATCGAAGTCGCCAGGATTCGGTCAAGCAGTATATGAGTCGGCCGGTCTCGCCGATGGACTATGCCCGCGCCTTTGTTCATCGCGGGGAGGCGTTGTTGGAGCTTGGTTTGCATGCCGAGGCCCTAATTTCTTTTGAACGCGCACTGGGTTTTGATCCCCGTTATGTGCTGGCTCATCTTGGAAGGGCGAAAACCTTTGTGGCGATGCAGCAGCATCAGGC